>Ga0131853_10001226_pt1 | contig 46369 bp, 48 predicted proteins | sample TergutLab28metaG_FD_92764 | JGI IMG/M metagenome (GOLD analysis project Ga0131853, IMG submission 92764) | Labiotermes labralis P1 segment gut microbial communities from Petit-Saut dam, French Guiana - Lab288 P1 (version 2) (version 2) | ecosystem: Host-associated > Arthropoda: Insects >... | reverse complement strand
TCTCATTCGCATATCGGCCATGATACAAACGGAACATTGTTCCAACAGCCTGTGAACGGTCAAATACAGTGAGCGGCTCAAAAGTAGTCGCCGTTGTTCCCCGTCAATACAGCACTTCCGCACCCCCACTGGTTCACCAATTCGGCGAAATCGGCAGGGGGCTTTTTGATAGGCGCGCCCAAATTGCCTCACGGCAAAACAAAAACGCCGGCTACTACAGTCGGCGTTTTTTGATCAAATTTTGCAAACCACGGGCCGTGTCTTGCTCGGACTGCCGATACCCCCCGAGGAAATAACAGTGCGGGCAAAATGGTAAAGACCTATTCAACTACACTCCACTCGTGTAGCGTTTTACCGTCCTTGTCCTTCAGGCTAAGCCAAGTATTCTCCCCGCCAAAGCGCAGGAAAATGCCCAGTTCGTTGGGGGAGGGAAAGATGATATCTTCCGTGGTGACGCCGTCTGCGATTTTGTCCGCATATTCAGCACGCAGGGATTTCGCAAACTTCGCCGAATAATTGAGGGAGCCGTCTTTGTTGAGCTGGGGATCGGGGGTCAGCCGCGCGCCGGCCAGTAGGCGCAGCTCTTTTCTGTGTTGCCAATACACTGTCCCAGCACTCCCCCTGTCCGTAAAGGTGAACGCAGTCTCGGCCAGTTCCGGCCGCCATCTGTGTTGGTCTTTCATCATGGTATATCGCACCCCCTGTTCCCTTAAAATTCAAAGTACATAGCCATATTACTCTTCCCCAAAGAACTTGTCGTGGATACTCGCCAGCGCACGGTCAGCATCGGCCAGGTCTACCAGGACGGAGACTTTGATCTCACTGGTGGAGATGAGGTTGATGTTGACTTTGGCGTCGGCCAGGGCCTCGAAGATGAGAGCGGCCACCCCGGGGGTGGAGATCATCCCCGCACCCACGGCGGATACCTTGGCCACATTGACGTCCATATCCACGTGGTCGTAGCCCAGTACGCTCTTGTATTTCTCCAAAACTTCCAGCGTCCGCTCCTTATCGGTCTTTGCCACGGTGAAGCTGATGTCCTTTGTCTCTCCCCGGCTAATGGACTGGAGAATAATATCCACATTGATCTTCGCGTTGCTCAAGACGCGGAAGACTTGAAATGCCTGCCCCGGCTCATCTAACAGGCCGATGATGGCAAAGCGGGCGATTTCCGTATCCTTTGCGATCCCGGTGATTTTTGTCTGTTCCATTGATTTGGTGACCTCCCTCACGACTGTCCCCGGATTGCCCGTAAAGCTGGAGAGCACTTCCAGTTCCACATGGTATTTTTTTGCCATCTCCACAGAGCGGTTGTGCAGGACTTTGGCGCCCAGAGAGGCCAGTTCCAGCATCTCGTCGTATGTAATTTCTTCGAGTTTCTTCGCACCTGGAATCTTCCGGGGGTCGGCGGTGTATACGCCGTCTACATCGGTATAGATCTGGCATTTATCGGCCTGCATGGCCGCGGCGATGGCAACCGCCGTAGTATCGGAGCCGCCCCGCCCCAGAGTGGTGATATCGTCGGAGCGGTTGGTGCCCTGGAACCCCGCCACCAGGACAACCCGGTTGCGGTTGAGTTCTTTCCGAATCCGCGCCCCGTCTGTGCTCCGGATCCGAGCGGCCGAATAGTTGGAATCCGTCTTCATGCCGACCTGCCAGCCTGTCAGGCTCACGGCGGGGATGCCCATGCCCTCCAGGCACATGGCCATTAGGGCGACGGATACTTGTTCCCCAGTGGCCAGGAGCATATCCATCTCCCGCTTAGACGGGCGCGGGTTGATCTCCAATGCTTTTTCGATCAGTTCGTCCGTGGTGTCCCCCTGGGCAGAGAGTACGACAATCAGGTCATTGCCCCCTCGATAGCTTTTCGCAATCACTTCCGCCACCCGGCAAACACACTGGGCATCCGCGACACTACTGCCGCCAAATTTCTTTACAACAAGTGACATATTAAAATTCCCCAAACGGCAGGCCGTCCGGGGGCCCCTTTCATTTAATCTCCTCGATACGGCAAAGCCGCATCGGTATCAAGATTTTTCCTTTCGGCAAAATGCTTGGACGCCGGGTTCCCGGCGAAAGGGCTTTGGCGAGGCAAGCCTCGCAGAGCCCTAATTTCTAATCTGTCCTACTCCAGCACACGGAACGCACAGATCGCGTTTGCGGCCTCTAGTTTTGGCTCGATCTCGATTTGGCTCATGGGTGGGGTGAGACATGCCGTTTCGGCGGGATTCGCCCCGTGATAGAAGAGGGGTTCCACTTGTCCGAAGTCTCTCTCTCCGCCCACAGGCATTCGGACATACCAGCGACTGATTAACGCCCGGGGATCCGTTAAGACTCCGGATCCGCCCTCTGCCCAGTCTATATATTTTCTGGCGTGGAAGTGCTTGGCACAGTCGATGATATCCGCCACCACCGCGCTGGCCGTGGGCAGTTTCCCGGCCCCCGGCCCGTAGAACATGACATCGCCGATGGCGTTGCCTTTCACCATGATCCCGTTGAACACATCGTTCACATTGGCCAGAATGCTCTCCATGCCCACCAGATGGGGTGCCACATAGGCGGCGATTCTATCTCCATCCCGGCGGATTACCCGGCCCAGGAGTTTGATCTTCCAGCCCGCCTGTTGGGTGTAGCGGATATCCTGGAGCGCCACCTTGCCGATGCCCACCGTGGCCACTTGATCGGGGTGTATATGGTGTCCAAAGCTCAGAGAGCCCAGAATACAAATCTTCCGGCAGGCGTCGTCCCCCGCGATGTCCGCCGTGGGGTCGGCCTCGGCGTAGCCCAGATCCTGGGCCTGTTTGAGGGCGGTGTCAAAGGCCACGCCTTCAGCCATTCGGCTGAGAATATAGTTCGTGGTGCCGTTTAAAATCCCGTAGACTTCGCCGATCTCATTGGCGGCCAGACACTGGCAGAGAGGCCGAACAATGGGAATCCCGCCGCCCACGCTGGCTTCAAAGAGGTAATTTAAATTCTTCTCCTTGGCGATGGACAAGAGTTCATAGCCGTGGGTGGCCACCAGCTCCTTATTGCTGGTCACCACACTTTTGCCGGCCTGTAAACACCGCTTGGTAAACTCGTAGGCGACACCTGCCCCGCCGATGGTCTCTACCACGATTTGAACCTCCGGATCCTGTTCGATCCGTGCAAAATCGTGGATCACCCTGTCGGCAAAGGGGCTATCGGGGAAGTCCTGAACGTCCAAGATATACTTCAGCGAGATTTCGGTGGCGGCGGAGAGTGCGATTTTTTCTGTATTTTGCTCCAATACCTCTGCCACACCGGATCCTACAACCCCAAATCCTAAAATGGCGACATAAACCATAATAACCGTTCCTTTCGTTCTTTTCGGCTTGTCTACCCAGCCATGACCTCAATCCGGATCACGCCGGTCTTGCCTTGTACCGCGGCTAACAGATCGTCAACCCCAGCTGTTACGCCGTGGGTCTCGGCGGAGATTGTCGCCACGGCCCTGCCATTGACGGGAATGCTCTGGTTGATGGTGAGTATATTTGCCCCGGAATTGGCAAAAATAGCTAATACAGCGGAGAGAATCCCCGGCTTGTTTCGAAGCAAGACGTGAAAGGTCATGATCCGGCTGACAGAGGTGTCATAGAAGACGCGGATCGCGTCTCGGTATTTATAAAAGGCGCTACGGCTCAACCCAACTTGGCTTGTAGCCTCTGCCACGGTAGCGCATTGCCCCGTCTCCAGCAATTCTTTCGCCTCTAATACGCGTAAGAGTACCGGCGGCATGGCACCTTCTTCGACCAGATAGTATTTAATCCCTGACTGCTCCATAGATCGTCCACCTCCGGCGGCCATTTGTATTTCTATCGCGCACCGGATAGTATCTTAACACAGATTGACCCATCCCGCAAGCTATAGGCGCAAAAATCTTTCTCGCTTTTGTACTGTCTCCGTGGTAAACCCGCATAAAATGTGGCAGAACAAACTCTGTTCCCATCCCGGACAGGCGTCCACGGGAAAACGAAAGGGCTGGATATGGTAAAATATCAACAGACATTGATCTGGATTCTCGGCCTGGTCCTGGCGGTTGGGACGGGGTGGCTTCTGTTTCGATTCGTCCTGCCCTGGATCGCGCCGTTTCTCCTGGCCCTGCTCACGGCGCGCCTCATAGAACCCGGCGCCCAGTGGCTCATGAGGCGATTTCAGTTGAAACGCGGCTTTTCCGCCACGGTTTGTAGCCTGATCGTTTTGGGGATCATGCTCTTCCTGGTGGGACTCGCCATCAATCAATTGGTCAGCGGCGTGGGTACATTTGTCCAAAATCTGCCGGATATGGCGGGCCGAATGAACTACGCTATCGGTGAGTTGGAGAGCGCCGTCTACCGCTTCGTCATCGCCGCCCCTGTGGAGACCCAGGCCATGATCCAAGCCGCCATCGACAGTTTCTCCGCCCTTTTAGAGGAGCTCCCCAGCCAGCTCTCCGGTCTGTTTTTGAACTTTGCCGCCGCTGTGGCGACGGCCTTCCCGCGGATTCTCCTGTTCATCCTCACCTACGCCATCAGCGTCTTGTTTATGAGCGTCAGCTATCCCCAGGTGACGGAGTTTCTCCGGCGGCAGATTCCGGCCAAGTGGCAGGCCCGGAGCCAGGCCCTCAAAGAGGATCTGGTCCAGTCTCTCCTCAAGTGGTGTAAGGCCCAGGTCATGTTAATCGGGGTGACCTTCGTCCTCTTGACCGTGGCGTTTCTCATTCTGCGAATCCCATACGGTATCCTCTTAGCGGCCCTCATCGCCCTCATCGATGCCCTGCCTGTCCTCGGCACGGGGACGGTGCTGATCCCCTGGGCCATCATCCGGCTCCTGGCCGGGGATATCACGTTGGGGGTAGGGCTTTTGCTGACCTATTGCCTCGTCAGCTTGGTACACAATTTCATGGAGCCGCGGCTGGTGGGCAAGCAGTTGGGCCTACACCCCATTGCGACACTGATGGCCATGTATCTGGGCTACCGCACCGTGGGGATTCCCGGGATGATCCTGTTCCCCATCGGGTTGATCTTATTGAAACAATTTCATGATCAGGGGGTTGTACGGCTCTGGCGGTAAACTTTTTTAACCGACGCCCCCTACCCCCTCGATCCCTTATACCGCTCCGCTGCATCCAACTGTTCTTCCGCACTACGTAGCGTGGTATCCGTCACGTTCTCCCCCCCGGTGAGCCGGGCGATCTCCCGTTTTCTGCCCTCGAAATCCAATGGTCCCACCTGGGTGTACGTCCGATCTCCGGATACGGATTTGGAGATGAGATAGTGTCCGTCGGCCAATGCCGCAATCTGGGGCAGGTGGGTGACGCAGATTACCTGTTTCATCCCCGCTAGGCGGCTCATCTTTTCCCCCACCCGCTGGGCGGCGATGCCGGAGACCCCCGTATCCACCTCGTCAAATACCATGGTGGCAATGGTCTCATTTTCCGCCAGGACGCTCTTGAGGGCCAGCATGATCCGGGCCAGTTCCCCGCCGGAGGCCACTCTGCTAATCTTCCCCAGTTTCTCCCCGGCATTGGCGCTCATGAGAAAGCTGACCTGATCCAATCCCGTCCGATCCAGCGCCTGGGGCGCCATATCCACGGCAAATCGGACACCGGGCATATTTAAATCGGACAGTTCCGCAATGATCCGAGCCTCCATCTCCCCGGCCACTTTCACGCGGGCAGATCGAAGCACTTCTCCCATCTGGAGGACAACCGCTCTGGTCTCCTCTAGCGCCTGCTCCAACTTGGCGGCCCGCCCCTCGGCAAAGCTTAGGTCGTCTAGTTCCCCCTTACAACGCTCCAAGAAGACCAGCATTTCCCCTTCACTGCCACCGTATTTTCGTCCCAATCGGGTGATTAACGCCAGCCGCTCCTCCAGTTGATCCAACTCTCCCGGAGCGTATTCCAAGCTGTCCCGCAAATCCCGCAGTTGCTCTATTATATCCTCCAGCCCGTAGCGCAGATCCGTAAGCCCCTGGGCCACGTTGGAAAATTGATCCGACAGGGTGGCGGCATAGCCGATCTGCTGATCCGCCTGCCCTACGAGTTCTAAGGCCCCCGCCCCACTGTGCTCCTCACTGCCATAGATAGCGTAAAACGCCTCCCCCACGGCATCCGACAGCTTTTCCGCATTGGCCAGAAATGTGCGCCGCTCCCGGAGTTCGTCCTCTTCACCGGGTCGCAGATTGGCTCCCTCCAATTCCTCAATCTGAAATTGCAGGGTATCCATCCGCCGGGCCTTTTCGCCCTCGTCCATCTGCAGTGCGTTATATTCCTTCTGTACGCCCCGATAGGCGTCGTAAGCCGTCCCATAGGCGGCAAGGGGTGCGTCTAGTCCCCCAAAACTGTCCAGATAATCCAGGTGATGTTGTTCGTCCAGCAAAAGCTGGCCGTCGTGCTGGCCGTGGATGTTGAGCAGTTGTTCGCCCAGGCTCCGCAGTTGCCCTGCCGATACGGGTACGCCGCCCACCCGACAGGTGCTCTTCCCTTCGGCGGTAATTTTCCGCAGGAGGAAGAGTTCCTCCTCCCAATCCACGCCGTTTTCCTCGAACCAATCCAGTTTCGGAATATCCGTAAATACCGCCGTCACGGTTGCGCTAGCGGCCCCCGTGCGAACCAAATCCCTGCTGACCCGACCTCCGAGCACGGCACCGATGGCGTCGATCACAATACTCTTCCCCGCCCCGGTCTCGCCGGTCAATACGTTAAACCCAGGTCCAAAACTGATCTCCGCCTTCTCCACCACGGCGATATGGTCTATATGCAAAAGAGATAGCACGAAATCCCTCCTTTGGGGAGTTAAAGCATTTTTGAAATCTCTACCTGGAATCGTTCGGCGGCGGCGGAGTCGGTCATGGCTAAGAAGACCGTGTCGTCTCCCGCCAGGGTGCCGACCAAATCGGTAAACTCCATGCTGTCCAGGGCGGCGCCGGCGGCATTGGCAAGCCCGGACAAGGTGCGGATGACCACCAGATTCTGGGCCACCGCCACGCCGGTGACGCTCTCTTTGAATATGGTGCTCAAACGTGCACTATAGCCCGATATGACACCCTGCCGGGGCGCTACATACCGGAACCGACCACTGGGGCCAAGCTCTTTCGCCAGTCCCAACTCCCGAATATCCCGCGAAATAGTGGCCTGGGTGCTGTCTAGCCCGATCTCCCGCAAGGCATCAGCTAACCCGTGCTGGGTCTCGATGTCCCGTTGGGCAATCAACTCCAAAATCTTCTCCTGTCGCACACTCTTCATCCCAAACCCCCCTCAATGTATGATTTTCCCTGCTTTACAACACGCGCTATGATTCTCCAAGCTTTTCGTTTATAATTCGATAAAAATTCCGCGCTTTGGCCTTGACTAAGCGGGTTACGTATTGGCTCCGGGTAACATAGATCACATCCTGGTCTTCCAGATTAAAACTACCCCCATCCGCCGATAAATACCCCCGCTTTCCTCCCCCCAGGGCAATCTGGATGGAGATGGTCCGCTCCGGGGCCAGCACAAAGCTTTTTGGCATCAGAACGTGGGCGCAGATGGGCGTAATAGACAGATTCTTCGCCGTGGGTTCTATAATCGGCCCGCCCGCCGACATGGAATACGCAGTCGAACCCGTAGGGGTCGCGACGATGATCCCGTCCCCGGAAAACCGGGAGATGAGTTCTCCGTCTCCAAACACCGCCATATCCACCAAACGAGAAATTCCGGCGATGACGGCGTCATTTAAGGCGAAGTCGGCATATATCTCCTGCCCGCCCCGGCGCACCGCCACGTCTAACATCATCCGCTCTTGGGTGTGGTATTTCTCTGCCACAGCAGTTTTCACAATTTCGTCTACCGCCTCCGGCTCAAACTCGGCGATGAACCCCTTGCTCCCCAGATTGACCGTCAAAATCGGCACCCCATATGGGGCCGCCGCCCGGGCCAGATGCAAAATCGTCCCATCACCGCCGAAGCAGAGGAGCAAATCTGCGCCCCGGATCAGACCGTCCAAGGTCTCACATCTCACACTCGTCGCCTCGGTTGACTCCTCTGTCAAATAGCACAGGGGATATACTGTGGGGATGACCCCCAGGTCAATCAAACGATCTCGGATGGCAGCCGTATAGACTAGACCCGTATCCCGGGTGGGGTTTGGACAGAGCACAATTTGTTTCATGGGCAATTCTCCCATAAGTGAATAATATGCATGTTATTATACCATAGGCGCTTGCGCCGTAATGGTATATGCATTTCGATCACGTATGATGACTGTTTACAGTCATTATAACATATCGTAGCTGGCTTTGACTACTGCTTCCGCATCAATATTCGATCCATTGGACTGATCTCTCCGCAAATAGCCCAAATATTCAATATTCCCCTCCGGCCCTTTGATGGGTGAATAGTCCAATGCCATCACCCCGAACCCGGATGTCACGGCATCTGAGAGGAACTGTTCCAATACCCGCATATGGATCGCCGGATCCCGCACCACGCCTTTTTTTCCCACGTGCTCCCGTCCCGCCTCAAACTGGGGTTTGATCAGGCAAACGACCTCGCCTGAATCTGTCAATAGATTGTATATCGGAGGCAAAATCAGTGCCAGGGAGATAAAGGACACGTCAATCACAGCGAGACTGGGCGCCTCCCCCAGATCAGCTGGCGTCAGATAGCGCACGTTGGTCCGCTCTAAGACCACGACCCGATTATCCTGCCGTAGCCGCCAATCCAACTGGCCGTATCCTACGTCTACAGCGTAGACTTTTTCTGCCCCCCGCTGGAGTAGACAGTCCGTAAACCCCCCGGTGGAGGCCCCACAGTCGATACAGCATCGTCCGGCGACGGGGACAGCGAACACATCCAGAGCTTTCTCCAGTTTCAGCCCGCCGCGGCTCACATAGGGTATCACAGCCCCCCGCACGTCCAGTACGGCGTCCTCCAGCACCATGAGCCCCGGTTTATCCACCCGTTTGCCGTCGAAAAAGACCACGCCGGACATGATCACGGCCCTGGCCTTTTCTCTGCTCTCAAATTCGCCCTGCTGCATGAGCAAGGCATCCAGTCGGATTTTTGCCATTGCGTTCTCCTACCAATCCTCCAACATCCCGACCACCCGCTGGGCGATGTGTTCGGTGTCCAGGCAATGGATATCCAGAAGTTCTTCCACACTGCCCTGGGGAATGAACTGATCCCCCAGATTCATCAGCCCCGCCGCCTGGGGGGTGGCCCCCAGCTCCGCAATTCCCGCCAGAATCCGTTGACCGACGGAGCCGTCAGAAATCCCCTCTTCTACTACTAAAATCCGCCCTGTACGGCCCACCGACTCCCGGATCATGGCCAGATCTAACGGCTTTATGGCGTTGAGTTTCACCACCTCGGCCTGGATATTCAATTTCCGGAGAGACACCGTCGCCTCCACAACTGCATTCACTGTTGTACCGTATGTGACGAGGGTAATATGCTCTCCCTGACAGAGGGTCACAGCGGGGGCAAGTCCCGCCGATATCTGATAGCGCCCCTCGCCGCCTCTCGGATAACGGATGGCCACAGGCCCCCGCTCTTTGAGCACTGCATGGCGGAGCATTTCCGTAAGTTCCGCAAAGGAGGCGGGACAATATACCGTCATACCGGGGATCTGGCAGAGGAATGCCGCATCAAAGACCCCCTGATGGGTCTCTCCATCCTGGCCCACAAGCCCCGCCCGATCAACGGCCAAGACCACGTGTAAATTCGAGAGGGCCACATCGTGAATCAACATATCATACGCCCGCTGCAAAAAGGACGAGTAGACGGCAAATACAGGCACGAGGCCCTGCTTCGCCATCCCGGCGGCCATGCAGACGGCGTGCTCTTCGGCGATGCCCACATCGAAAAATCGGGTGGGATATCCTCTGGAAAATTGGGTCAGTCCCGTCCCCGCCTCCATAGCGGCGGTGATGGCCACAAGGTTCGGCACAGCCTCCCCCAGCTTTGCTATGGCCTCGCCGAAGACATCGGAAAACGTCCGTTCTTCGGGCTTACTGATCCCCAGGTCGGGAGAGAATCGCCCCACCCCGTGATACGCGTCCGGGTCCAGCTCTGAATAGACGTATCCTTTTCCCTTTGTCGTGGTCACGTGGAGCAACACCGGCTCCTTTAACTCTCTGGCCCATTCCAGCAGTTGGACAAGCTTCTTCACATCGTGTCCATCCACCGGCCCCATGTAGTGGAAGCCCAAATCCTCAAAAAAAGAACACCGGAGCAATAGATTTTTCAGCCGATTCTTCGCCCGGTGAGTCACTCGGTAGAGCGCGCGCCCGCCGGGGAGTTTATCCGTCACCGTGCGATATCCCTGCTTGAGGCGATTATACCCCGGCCGCAAGCGGAGCCGGGTGAGATAGCGAGCCAAGCCCCCCACGTTCTCCGTGATGGACATGCCGTTGTCGTTTAAGACTACGATCATCGGCTCTCCGCTGGCCCCCAAATCGGACAACCCCTCATAGGTAAGCCCCCCCGTCATGGCCCCGTCGCCGACGAGACTCACCACCTGATAGTCCTCGCCCAAAAGTGTCCTGGCCCTGGCCATACCCAGGCCAACGGATACAGCGGTGGAGGCGTGTCCGGCTACAAAGGCATCCGTGGGGGATTCTTCCGGCTTGGGAAATCCAGATATCCCGCCCAATTTCCGCAGACGATCAAATCCCTCTCGCCGCCCGGTGAGGATTTTATGGACATAACTCTGATGCCCCACGTCAAAGATCAGCCGATCTCGGTGGAAGTCAAACACTCGGTGGAGGGCCACAGTCAACTCTACCACACCCAAATTGGAGGCCAGATGCCCTCCCGTCTCAGAGACGTTCTCCACTAGAAATCGGCGGATCTCGTCACAGAGCAATTCTAACTGTCCGTCGCTAAGGGACTTTAGCCCCTCCGGATTTTTTATCTCTTTCAGTAACTGCATGTATATGACTCCATGTCTTAGCTCATTGGTTTTCGTGATATTTTTGCAAACAGCCAATTTTTCCGGTAAATGATCTTCGCCACAAAGAGCACAATGTCCTGACTACTCTCAATGGCGGCCCGTTTGCCCAGCGCTTTACCTCCGATGGTCAGCCCCACTACGACCCCGGAGACCACCAGACTGGCCACAAGGGCGGAGACCGAAAAATCTACCGCCACCCGGGCGACGACAACGGCAATCGTAGTGCCGGAGACAATCCCCGCAATGTCCCCTACCACATCGCTGCAGAGACAAGCGACCCGATCTGCGTTTTTAATGAGGCGAATTGCCTCCTTCGCACCCCGGCCCTTGTGGGCGGCCATAGAGTGAAAGGGCGTCTCATCTGCGGCGGTCACAGCTACCCCCACCATGTCGAACAAAATGCCCAGCAGGATAAGGGCAATTAACACCCCAAAGGCCAAAACATACCCCGCCTCCTCCAACGCCGCAGAGGAAACCAGGGTAAACACTGTTGACAGCACAAGGCTCCAAATAACAATCCGGCTAACCCACCGGAAATTCGTCTTTTTCAAAACAACTACTATCTCCATGTGATTTAAGCTATATTATATCTTTTTTCTGTGGCAGGTGTCAAATCGCGGGCGAAATCGCCTACTCCTCTCTCCCCGCAGACAGTTCCAGCCGCTTGTTGAAATACTGATACACATATGAGATCGCCACTAGGATCAGTCCCAGGATGAAATAGGAGAGAATCCGGAACCCTTGGGTCAGAGTCCCCAGGTCGATTAAAAAGAGCTTGGCCACAGAGAGGAGCGCCAGCCCCAGGCCGAACCGCCGCAGGAGGACGTATCGCTTGACAAAACCCAGAATCGTCCATATGAGCGCGGCGAGGACATAGACAATGCTAATCCAGAAGCTGGAAAACGCCAGATCATAGACCCGGATGAGGTTGATGGTAAAGAGCACGACAATATACGCCGACACCAGGAGGGGCAGATACTGTATCCCCACAACCCCATCCAGCACCGCCCGCCGGGTCAGATCATAGACGGCAAAAGCGCCCACCGCACCCACGGCAATCAGTATCCCCGTGGCGAGGAGTATAATCCCTGCAGGCTGCCCGCCCATGGGCGCAGAAACCGGACTCGTCGCCAGATGGAGTATCGCGATGCCTGCGATGCCGATACTATGCAATATAACAGAGATAACCTTCATCCCCCGGTCAAACAGGATCGGAATCCGCGGAAAGACAATCGCCAAAATAAGCGTCGCCACACAGGCCAGTGCAACCATTAGATAGTTCAGGTCAAGACTTGCTCCAGAAAAGGCATCGTGCAGAATGGCACTGAGCCGGGAGATCAAAAACAGGACATACAGCCAGAAATTCCCCGCCGCACAGTATTGAAACGCCTTTTGCGGGCCGCTGTATAGGGTCTTTTTGTAGAGCAATGCACCCATAATGAGAACCGACGCCGCTGTGACCGCCAGATACTGCCACGGAAACAAGAAATTGCGTCCAATGCTCCACGCGCTAAGGTCTCCTAACACAAACCAGAGCAAGCTGATCCCGTTGACGATAAACCCCGAAATCCGAAATCCCCGGCGCGCGCTGATGATGCCGTACACGCAAAGGCCCGTACCCAACACCAGCCATCCCAGTGTAAACCACATGGAATCCAACTGGAACGGGACGAACAGTACACAGAATGTAAGCCCTGTAATATAAAATAACGCCGACATCTGTTTTTCGTCTTGGAATCTGCGGGCAACCACATATCCCGTGGCCAAATAGACCGCGGCAAAGAGGGCGGATGCCAAGCCAAAATAGTCTCCCCACCCCGCACCGTTGAGGTTGACGAACATAATACAACTGCCGATCACTGTGTTGATCGCCAGAAGTACCACATCGGATATTTGAAGCCGCGTCTTGGCCACATAGGTGCTAACCAGCGGGATGGCCGTATAAATGAGTATAGCAAAGGCAATATACGTGATCTCGAACATACGATCCAGAAGCGGGTCAGCGTATCCAACCAACGTGGACAGGTATATGGTCCCCAGGAGATTTAATCCCAGACCCACAAAACTGGCCACCGCCCACTTCTTGCGAAAGGCTACAGACAGCGCCAGCAGATTGAGCAGTACAAAATATCCCATCATGGAGAACAAGAGCGCCCGTTCGGGGCCGATGGAGAAAATCGGCAAATATCCTCCCACAAGGGCCATGGCGAGCAATATCTGCGCGTTGTAGCGAGTGGATAAAAAAAACGCGATCGCTGTGATGGCGACACAGATGCCCAGTGCCACATACATATCCAATATCTGAAGCCCAAAAAAACTCACAGCCAACGCCGCATAGAGAATCCCCACGCCGCCCGCCGTGATACCCAGGGAGAAAATATTGGGTTTTTTCCGGTTCATCATCTCTCCCGCTACCAGGAAGATCACGCCCAGCGCAAAAAGCGCCACGCCGCGCCAAAGATCACCCATCCGGAGATAGGCAAACTGGCCCGCGGCGATGACGCCGATGATAATCAAGACAATGCCAATTGTATTGAGCAAATTTAAACCGATCAACCGCTCCAGGTTGTTCTTCTTAGACAGCGCCGCGATCTGATCTCCGTCGAGGGCCTCGTCTTTCAGCCGTTCCAACTCCGCATGTTCCTCGCCGGCCAGCGCATTACTTTCCGCTAACGCCGCCCGTGCCTCGGCGATTTTGTCACGGGTTTCAATTTGCAACTCCGTCAGTTTTGCGTAAATTTCGTCTTGCAGATCCACACGGTTCTTTTGCAAATCCGCCAAGGTGTGACCAATTCGCTGTTCGATTGCTTTTTCCAGAGCGGTGAGCCGATTCTGCTCCCCGGCGGCTCTGCTGGCGAAGAAAATATCCAGTTCCCGCCTCGTCTTCACGACCAACTGGATTTTTTCATTGTAATACTGTTCATACAGGGCCGTCTTTAACCCCGTATTCTCCACAGAAAGCGCCCGACGGGCCCCCTCTGCCTCCTCATAGCGGGCGTACAGCTTCTCATATCGTTCGGCGAACGCCTGATTTTCAGCAATCAAATCACTCTGTTCCATACACGCAATCTGTATCGAAAGTTCCGACACAGCCGCCTTTTGCTTTTCCAGCATTTCACGAATATTCTCAGCCATCGTATCCCCCGTCCTTTTCGCACAGCGAAAAGTTTTTTCACCGACAAGTGCATGTCAGTGTACGCCAGAGGTGAAAAAATCAAAATCCAACGCACGGCAGGATTCACTCCCGACGGACGTTACAATATCCTCCGAAGAGCCGCCCGGCAGGGCGGTTCTCTCAAACCAAATGCTCACCATTTGGTTTGACCTAGCGGCAGCAGACGGAGTAAATCTTACGGCTTAGGTACGGGTAGAATTTCTCCGCGGGTTACCTCTCGTTGCCGATGAAGGCGGTTTCCCTTTAAATCCCGCGCCCCGGTGTCGCCAAACCGGGGAACCCGACTGCCACTGAGTCCGCACTGTAATCCTCCGTCTGCCCGGACGATTTCACGTCCGACAGCCTAGGCGTTTTCCACTAACAGTCTATCCGGCTCTTTAGCCTCTTTTGCAACGGGTATTTCAAGGGGCAATTCCCAAGCGTCCATGGCCGTGGCCGCATGGGCAGATCCCCTATCCGCACCCGCCACGTCAAGGCAGGCTACTCTGCACACAGCGTCCAGATCGGCACCGCATTGCAGGTTTAATCCTGAACCGTACCGGCACCGTACCACAAATGGGAGTAGGGAACCGGCACAAAAACAGGTCTCCACGGCAACAGGAACGGATTTTCCATGCCATTGGAAAGCGCCCTGAAGCCGCAATGATGCAAATGCACCATTCCCCCCAGCACCCACCCCAGACTGGGCGTCCAAAGCAGGCACCAGAGGTTTCACAGATATGCCCTTCAAAGGATTTTTAGGCCCTTTTTGGGAGCCGGCAGCTCTGACTAGGATACTGCGCCGCTGTTTTGCGTACATGATATTGCGTCTGCACAAAAACCAGGGAGTTTGACTGTGTTTTCCCCGCCTACGGCGGGGAAAACAGGAAAAACTATTTCCTGCTTTTTGCGCAGGCGCAATCGTACACTTATTATTTTAACAAATTTTCGATCAAAATTCAATAGTCCCGTTTTTACCACAGAACTATATGAAGACCTATGAACACAAAAAAGGAAGGCTTTGCTGAACAGATATTTCGCAAAGCCTTCTTCTTAGCGCATATCTCTAAAAATAAGCCGTCAAAATCTCAAATAAGGTTTCACTCATTCCAATAATAAAGCCGGGGTCGCCGTGTGATCCGTGTGTACCTGTAAGCCGAAAAAAGTGTGTACCAATTTCGGTAGAAAATATATCTTCAATCTCACCGCTTGCATATACAATCGAAATTCTAAACATCGAATCGCCTCGCTGGCTCTCGTTGTGGAACGGTGTCAATACCTCTATCGCTTCCATCGTAGATAAAATCTCATATACCCGTTCGGCACTTTCTTGGCTGAGCGTTTGGGGTTCAGTCCATACCGATTCTTCCAGTTCTTCAGACCAGTGAAGATCAGTAAATACAATAATTTCTATCCAAGAGTGTTCCGAAGTTTCCAAGATTCCAATTACATCAGTGCGCGGGGAAAGCTCTATATATTCTAAAGCAGCAATTTCAAATTCCCACAAAAAAGGTGTACTATCACTGTCACTTTGATGGATAGCAAAAAGTCTCTGCTGATTTTCTTCGTCTGTAAATAGAATGCCTCTTTGTGGTATGACTTCCTGCGGGCGCCACATTGTCACGAAAGGTGTTCCAGGTTGTAATTGCTCTTGATAATATAAGACGGTTGGCGAGGCGAGGGCATCATCTTCTCCAATTGCCAGTGCATTTAACTCGACAAAACGAAAGCCCAAAATCGGGATGTCGGTTGTGATAATAATCCTTGGGTACTCTGCCCCGTCTAACTCAATAAATTCATCATAGGACTCAAACTGGGCAAGGAACTCTTCTGATCCAAAATGGACTTGTACATTTGCGGAAGTTACGCCTTCTGTCGCTATATTGGGCGGCGTTTCTCCTGGCACAGAGACTTCTATTTCGGCGGGAGGCGGCTCTATGTTTTCTGTATCTGGCGCTCCAGTGCAGGCGGTGAGAATTCCGATTAAGAGCAATAGGGCAAAAACAACTATCATCTTTTTCATGGGTGGCTCCTCCTTGTCAAATGTATGTTGATTAGACGCTTTAACAATGAAAAAGTTCCTGGTTGATTTCAGATTTACAAAAGGATACACATACTTCTCTTTTATGACTGAAGCGTGCGCACCGCTATCATTAAAATAAAGGAGAGATACACTATGTTTCAAGCTATTCACGATCCAAGGTTCATTTTTAGTAACAACCGAACTGTTGATCAATTACCAGCCAGACCAGACGGTACCAGCAGGATCATTGTACATCATACCGCTGGCGGAAATAACGGAAATCACCTTGGGACTGGAAGTGCAGCAAATCTGCACAACGCTAACCGCAATGGGGGCGGAGTAGGAATCCCATATAATTTCTATATCGAATCGGGGGCAGGGACAGGTTCAGTTGATGGTCGGATTGTTTTAGGGCGCGGCTGGAATGCCCAAGGTGCGCATACCGCACTACCAGGGGGAACAAACTTCAACACACACAGCCTTGGGATTGCACTACAAGGGAATTTCCATTATGCCCCTGCCACCCGCCCTACTGAGGCACAGACACGCGCATTGGTATCGCTTCTTGGTCACATATTCGCCGTCTGGCCCAGCCTCAGAAATGTTATGGGCAACCACGGTGGACACAGGGACATGCCCGGACATTCATCTAATGCCTGCCCTGGTCAACATTTTCACGGTCAAGTTCGCCATTTGCTAAACTGCGGCCGGGATTTTGTTTCTGTGGTAAATGCGCTAAACACACTAAGATCTAGAGGTATCATTAGCGATGTGAACTATTGGCGCGATAACTTCCACCTGTTAGAACATTTGAACACATTAATTATACGTTTCGGAAACACCTCCGTGGCCAACGCTCAAGTTAGAAACTTTACAAACGCCAGAGATGCAATCAATCACATAGCCAATAGGGGTATCATTGACCGCCCCCCAACTCACTGGTTGAACAATTATTCTCGTGTACGGTTTTTAAACTACTTCTTCATCCAATTTGCAAATCGTATATCCTAGAACCTCTTCTTACCCGAAACCGCAAAATTGCGGTTTCGGGTAAAGCACTACTTTCACAAGCAAAATCAACTTGGGTGAAATTCCAAAAAAACGACTGCGTGATCAGCGGGCAGTGTCGCCCGACACCCTATGACTGACCAATAGGAATCCCCAGCACTCTGCTCCTGTCACCAGGTTCCGCCGGATCCGCAGACCACTTTCTGCAAAATTTCATAAAGTGCAGAAACAAATCCCCGTCGCCGTCGGGGGCAAGGGCAGCAAATGTTTCGCTGTCGGCGTTCCAAAGCCTACGTGTCACCTGTGTCTGCTTCCCGAAGAGAGCGGCAATGATCAAATACTCTCCCCAGAGATGCCGGGCGGCGGTCACCTCTTGCCTTTCTATCTCTTGTAAATACCGCAAGAGTCCCAGTAGAGCCCGGACTTCTTCCGCGCCACGCCTCGTCAGGCGAATTTTCCCTTTCTCGTCGGCTGCGGCAAATTGCCACTCCACCAGCTGCGCCATGCCAAACGCCCTGATTTCCCGGTTGAACACCTCTATCTGATCCATGTTCCCCCCGGACCACTTGAAGAACTCCGTATCACTCACCGCCTCGCCCATGATGGCGGCCTGTTGAAACATCTCGAACAGAAGCGCCTCCGGCTCGTCGGCCTGGCCCGGCGGCTGATTTAGCCGTATGGCACAGATCTCTTTCTTTTTCTTCGACTTCCCCTCCTGCTCCCGTCGCCAAAAGGCGATGTCTCCAGCCAAGCCCCACTTGACCAGATAGGCCGCGGCAGGCGTGGGAATTAATCGAACCACCAAGGTTGCGTTCACCACCCAGGCCATAGCGGGAATACTGCCCTGGAACGGAACCTCAGGGCTGGCCGCCCCATTGAGCAACGCAGATCGCCGAACACGGCTACCATCGGCCAAATAAATATGAAGCGTCCGATAGAGATACCAGCCGAATGCCAAAATACTGACAATCAATAAAAATAGCGTTATAAAAAGCAACCCCATACCGCAATCCTCCCAAAAAGCTATAATAGACAGCCATATATATACTAGTATATATAACCCTCCGGCGAAACACAAGGCCGTCTGACAGTAAATCCGAGAATTTGATGTTGACAACTATTTTACCTTCTAGTATAATAATCAAGCCGCTACAGGAGCGGCACCTGCATTTGGGAGCATAGCTCAGCTGGGAGAGCACATGCCTTACAAGCATGGGGTCACAGGTTCAAGCCCTGTTGTTCCCACCATCCCCACGGCGCAAGCGCCGTGGGGGCCCTTGCAACATTTAATCTCTTTGATGCGGCAAAGCCACATCGGTATCAAGATTTTTGCTTTGCAAAAATGCTTGGACGCCGGATTCCCGGCGGCAGGGCATTCGCCCTGCGGAGATTGCAGCGACGTGGCCCAGTAGTTCAGTTGGTTAGAACGCCAGCCTGTCACGCTGGAGGTCGACGGTTCGAGCCCGTTCTGGGTCGCCAAATCCAGGGCATTTCTCCGAGATGCCCTGACATACGCCTTCGTAGCTCAGTCGGTAGAGCAGCGGACTGAAAAGCACCGCCTGCTGTATAGGGTACAAAAGAACCAACGACTAGGCTACAACAAAATGGACAGACACCTTGCACCGCAAGGGTTTGTCCATCTTTTGTTTTGTGAGGAAAAGCGACAAAAAGGGCAAAATAATGCAAATGTGAGTAACGGATTTATAGTGATTTTTCACGTAACTCCCAACTCATTTTTTAGTGGTAAAAATACGCACTTTGTAATACAAATGATAAGGGGTATTACAACTATGCGAAAGTCGATTAATATGCAACCGGGCAAGGCAATAACGATTGAAAAAGCGTTCGAGGATTTTATTTTAGAAAAAAAAGTACTAAAGCTGTCAGAAGAAACTATTCAAAGCTATGAGAGCAGATTTAGGGCGTTTACAGCTTTTTTACCCGCTGATACTCCATGTGCCGATGTCATGCCTCATACTATTTTTGAGTTTATAGAGTTTTTACAAGCAAGAAACCCGAATGTTAAGACCATAACCATTAACACGTACCTTAGACATCTAAGAACGATTCTTTATAACTTTATGGAGCATGGCTATATCGAGAGATTTTCAATCAAATTACTCAAATGCGAAAAAGACTTGATAGAAGTATATACCGAAGCTGAATTAGAACGGCTACTCAAAAAGCCCGATAAAAAGACCTGCTCTTTTTCAGAGTACCGAACATGGGTATTGGTTTGCTATCTACTCGGTACAGGCAATAGATTAGGGACAATAACCAATTTAAAAATCCAAGACATCAACTTTGATAATCACGAAATAGCACTAAGAAAAGTAAAGAATAAAAAGCCGTATGTGATTCCACTAGCACCGACCTTAGAGAAAACACTTAGAGAGTATTTAAAAATTAGAAAAGGAACGCCCGAGGATTATCTGTTTTGTAACAGGTACGGGGAACAGCTACAAAAGCACTCTATAACGACGGTGATCTATAGATATAATCATTCAAGGGGCGTTCTAAAAACCAGTGTCCATCTCTTTAGACATACATTCGCAAAAAACTGGATTCTAAACCGGGGTGATCCGTTTAGATTGAAAGCTATTCTTGGCCACAGTACAATGGCGATGGTCAATGAGTATGTGAATATGTTTGGGAAAGACTTGCACAGGGATTTTGAGACCTTTAATCCGCTAGAGAATATGAAAGGATTTATCGGTGATCGGCAAGCAATGAAGATGGGTAAATGAATAAGATAACTAAGGGGTGATAGATAATTTCTATCGCCCCTTGGGTGTTTATAAAAAACTAAATATTCAGATAGATTTTTGTTTGGAATTTGACTTTATTATATATTATTGGTAATATATTTTCGTTATTTTTTAAAGGACTGGTGAAGGAAGAAAAAGTGAAAAAATTAAAGAGAGATAGGGTTATTGGGGAATTTGGGGTAGTTGAAACAATAACACATTTATATGAAGATAAAAAAGACCAAAGTGTTTATGATGTACAACAAACAATAAAACGTTTTGAACCAATAATAGCAAAAGGCAATCTAGCATTTATGGCTTATTACTTTAGAGATAAAGATAATAAAAAAGGTGTCTTGCATTTCTTTCCAAGACTTTATAGCTTAAAAGAACAAGAATACTGTCTTGATGATTGGAATTTCCGACTAGAATTTGAAAGGGAAAACTCTGATGATAAATTTTGCAGAATGACAATGTATTCGGCAGTTCACATACATGCTCTGGAGCAAGAAATTGATATTTATACATTTGGGGTATTAATGACAAAGTTTTTTGAAGCATGCGACCCACATTGTCAATATGATTTTAAAGATATCTTCATTGAAGTTTTTAGAAACAGTGAATATGAGCAGTTAAAAAAGTATGCTGAACGTTCAACTCGTGATTATGAGTATTATAGAAGATATAATAAAAAAAGAAATGTGCAGAGAAAGACACTAATGCCTAGCTTGTGGAGGAGGTATTAGTGTTTTTTATCTTGAAACTTCTAATGTTGCAATCTGAATATTTGTCATATATAATTGAAAAAATTTAGATGCTCATAAATTTTGTCACGAAAGAGAGAGACAACTATGGAGATGATTAACATTCACATTTGGGGGTTGCTAATAATACCTCTCATTGCAATGGTAGCGTCATTGGTAATATCAGTTATAGCACTTGTCAAATCAAACAAAGCAATTCTTGAAAAGCGAAGACCTTGGCTTGATGTAGTTGGAGTAGCAGTAGACCGCTCTAAGCTGGAAGTGTTCATTGGTACAGAATCAGAAATGCCAAAAGATAAAATAACAAAAGAATTTAGGGTGTTAAAAGAAAAGTTGAGTGAGCAGGATTGCAAGGAGTTATTATCTAACAAAAACTTTGAAAGAAACTTTATTTTTTCTTATGAAAAAGAAAATCATTGGGTGATTAATTTTATTCCAAGAAAAACCAAGCCACATGTAATTGATGAATCTATTGTAATCGGATTTAATGCACTTGAAGTAGAGTTAGAATTTGAAAAAAGAGTTATTAGAGAAATTGAATTAATATACGGTTTTACTCTAATAGATGCACAAAATGTAATTCCAAGTAGCACGCGCCTAAGTGTTAATTTTCAGTTGAAAAAAGAGCAAACCGAAAATGGAAAACTAACAATTCCTTTTGCATATGCTAGTTTGGGCGACCACAAAAAAACGCAACTCTTAGAAAGAAAATTATTATCTCCAGGTGAGAACCCAAATCGAATTAATGTACTTACTTGTGAAACTCCCATGAAGTGGTTAGGTTTTAAAGAAACTGGATATGTGCTACGACTAACAACCATTAATAATGATATTTTTGATTATTCAGTCATCATTTCTTCGAAAGTAAGAGAATGTTACTTGCATCCAATATCTAATAACTCAAAGCTTTTTCGTGAAAGGGTAAAAAAAGCAAAATTGAGACCGTGGAAAAGAATAGTTCAAAAATCTTCCAAGTGGAGATTCCCGTAAAAATAAGGCTCTACATTGAGTTCATATAAAAGCTATTTGATATTTGAGGAATTATGCCATATTCTCGCTAAATATTCAGATAGCTTTTTTCACATTAAGTTCCTTTTATCATAGTTGCTACAGGCTATGACAGGGAGCCTACTTAAAGCCTTAGATATTTATAAAAACTGTCTTTCTCATAAGTACCAACCCGTTCTAGTGACAAATAACAGGTAATATACTAAATTGGGGATTAGCCCACACACCGAAATACGCTGTATTTACGCACTCTTGCCACTCCGTAATAGATGGGTCTCGGCTACTGATAAAGAACAATCAGCACCCGAGACCCATCTATTACTACGTTAGTATTATATTAGGGAGTGCTCGGTGTGTGGGAAATAATGATAAGGGGGGGGATTATTGGAGTGGTTATAACAGACAGAGATATGGAAGTGTTGAGGATCGTATATCGGTTCAAGTTCTGCCTCGGTAGGCATATAAAAACACTGGGGTCTTTCACGGGAGCAAGAGCATCAGACCGGAGATTGAAAGCTCTCATTGACGCTGGCTACCTGAACAGGAAAAAATATCTGTACGGAGTGCCATACCTTTATACGCTGACGCACAAAGGGCGGATTTTAATCGGTGCAAATAAAAGAGAAAACAAAATCCGCCTAGAGCAGATTACCCATGACATCTATATCTTAGATACGGTCATATTTTTTAAAGATAAATACGCTCTTGCTCTTAGTGATATTGAAAGCGAGAGGGAGCTACATATAAAAGGCGGGTTTGGAGCAAGAAAGCACCAGCCCGACTTTGTATTTACTTATGGTGATAAAAAGTATGCCGTTGAAATTGAACTGACCCCAAAAGCGAGGGGAAACTTAGAGAAAAATGTGCGAGATAATTACCTAAATTATAATGGGCAGATATGGCTTACGAATGATAACAAGGTTATTAGTATGCTCCAAAGTCTACTGGGTGACTACTCAAATATGAGGGTGGGCAGATTAGAGGAATTGGAGGCGAAAAAATGTCCGAAATCGATATAGGCGGGGTCATTGCAATTTTTGCCGTGGTACTGCTCTTTTTACTATTGTTTAGACTTGTTTTCGGCTCAAGGCCTAATACCGATGATATATTTGACTTTGAGCGTGACTATCAAGAGGCGATAGATAAGCCGATATATAAAGGCGATAAAAACGCAGAAGAATCAACCCTTATAGGCACTTCATCAAACAGAAAAAACGTGTTTATTCCGAGCGATGCGAAACACGTTTTTGTTTGCGGTACAACGGGGAGCGGTAAAACAATCGCTTTATCTAACTTCATCAAAGCTGGGGCAGATTTTGACTACCCGATGCTCATTGTCGATGGCAAAGGCGATACTGACAAAGGCTCTTTATTTGAAATTGTACAGAAAATTTGTCCAGAGCGGAAAGTGTATGTGATAAATTTTAATGAGCCGTTGGCAAGCGATAAATACAACCCTTTTAAAAATACCAATACCGATGTAATCAAAGATATGCTTATCAATATGACTAATTGGAGTGAGGAGCATTACAAATATAATACAGAGCGGTATTTACAAAGAGTGCTTAGACTTTTGGCTTTAGAGGGGATCATAGTATCATTGGAAAGCCTAACGCACTACTTACCGACAATCAATTTTAATAAGTTGAGCCGAGATTTAAGCTCTAAAGGATTTATTACCAAAGAGGAACATGTAGAAGATATGGAGCTATCTAAAATCAGCGGGAAGATCGCCGAGAGTGCCGCCGCCCGCTTTGCTACAATTAAGGAGAGCAATTTAGGAGGGGTATTCAATGATACAGGGATTGATATTTATACCGCCTTGGAAGAAAATGCAATTATTCTTTTTATCTTGAATCCACTTCTTTACCCTGAAACCTCACCCCTAATCGGTAACCTAATTATTATTGATAGTAAAAAGGCGGTCAGTAATTTCTTTAAAAACAAGAAAAAGAGGATTTTCTATATCTTAGATGAAATCAACGTCTATGCCTCTCTGCCCCTATTGGATTTGGTGAACAAATCCCGCTCGGCTAATATTACTTGCATTTTGGCTACACAAAGCCTGTCAGATTTAGACCATGTATCAGAGCAGTTTAAAGAGCAGATAATTGAGAACTGTAACAATTATATTGTGCTCCGGCAAAATAGCTCCACCAATGCCGAGCATTGGAGCAATGTCATTGGGACACGGCAGACGATGCAAGCGACATACCAAATCAGCGGTGAGAGTGGAGAGGTCAAAAGTACGGATTTAGGCTCACTTAGAAAGGTGCGGGAATACCTATACCACCCCGATGATATAAAACTGCTTAGAACCGGCAAGGCAATTTTTCTATCGAGAGATAAAATGTTTCATACAAGAATAGATATAAACAAGCCATTCTAAATTTTTTATAAAAATATTAGGAGAGTTTGTTTATGAGGAGAAAATCTGTAACCCTATCATTTATAAAAAATAATTGGATTTACCTTACTTGGTTCTTGTTTTATGCTTTTTTATTTGGAGTAATTACAAGATGGTCGATACTCATTTTTTATCTTATAACTATTCCACTTGCATTATCACCACTTGCAGAAATTATTTGGCGTAAGATCATGGGAGTTAGGCCACTAAGGCTGAAATCAGAGAAAGAGCGCCTATTCCCACTTTTTAAAGAAGTATACATAGGGTCTATGAATGCTAATCCCCATTTACCCTTTTATATAAGGCCATATATTAAAGAAGATATGTCAATAAATGCCTTTGCTTTTGGTAAAAGAACTCTGGTACTCACAAGGGGATGTCTTGAACTACTAAATGATGAATGCTTAAAAGGACTGATGGCGCATGAGTTTGGTCATTTTTCATATCGGCATACCGAGGCTATTTTACTATCTATAGTTGGTAATCTGCCGATGACGTTTCTTGTAAGAAAACTAACTGACCTCAAAAACCACTTTAATTTGAGCAAAAATAGAAGGGGATTATTCGCAGGTATATTTTTTATTTTCTTTGACCTTATTTACTACTTCTTTAGAGGCTTAGAGCTTATTGGGGAACTACTCTTAATGTACTCTAGCCGACAGAACGAATACAAAGCCGATAAGTTCGCTCTTAAAAGCGGTTTTGGTAGGGAGCTTACGGGTGTCCTCATTGAGATATACAGCGTCTCTATTAGCAAGCCAGAGAGCGTGAGGGAGCAATTGAAGAGTACCCACCCGCATATCACTTTAAGGATTCAGCGGTTAGAGAAATTTGTATAACAACAAACAGGCAAGCGATTTTCTATTTAACGCTTGCCTGTTTGTTAATTCTTATTGGTTATTCGTTATGCACTGGCTAATAACCTTACCCAACTAAATCCAATTGAGCCATCAGGATTAAATACTCTCGAATACCCTATGCCTCCTCTCCAATAGTAAGTTTTTCCTCTTTCAAATCCAATGTACTCTCCAGCCGTCCAATAGTAACTACCAGTAGGTTGACCGAAACGGGCAACTATATCATTAAAACTTGAGTTGATTGTAATACCGCCTATGTGGAACATAGGATGTTCTGCACCGACTCGGGTAACGGGCAGGGTACGTGGATCAGTGGTGCGTATGTCTACGTTCCAGTTACTTAAATCGGGGCTAAACTGAAGATATAACTCGACGTCGGGAAATGAGAGAAAACCAACCATAGTCCAAAAACCAGACCAGTCTCCTTGTGCTTGTGCTTGTGCTGCTCGCCCAGCTCCATCCCCAGTACCGATTAGGTTTCCGTATTGTGCTGTGATTTGATGATAGGTCAAGCCCAGCAGATCACGGAGGTCTACTATGGCCTCTGCGTTTGGCAATGGTCGAAATCTCGCTTGTAAGGCTCTTCCTTCTGTAAGCACTAATGGGAAGATTGTACTTGAGTGAAGTCGCCGATTGTTTTCATACCAACCTACAAATTCCCACCCGTCATTTGGCTGTGCGAATAGTGATATATGTTGGCCAATAGGGAACTGTCCGCTGAAGTTGGCAGTACCGTTGACAGTACCGCCGATTTGCGGATCAGCGCTTGCTGTAATTCCTGCTAACACTGCTTCACCAAGATGTATTGAATGCACCCAAACGTCTGTGTCAAGCAAGAAAAACTCCTCATTTCTAGAGGCCGAGCCATATCTTTGACCAACAACAGTTACTACAGTGCCTCTGCTTAGTCTGCCACGAGGCCCAGATGGGTCATTTGTAATTGCATAATAAGGAGCACCGCCATGTTGTCGCACAATAAAACTAGGCTGATGCGGCATAGGATTAAATTGACTGCGTACAGTGATTTGGTCACTAACCAAGAACGCTGAGCCAAGTCTTGTAGTCAAGATTACACCATAACCATTGCAAAGACGTAACATATCATTTGCATCAGAAACAAGTCCGCTTACAACCATAGATGCCATCTTTTTTACAACTTCAGCAACTACTCCGGGAGGGGTTATCGTATAAATTTTGCGAGCCGTATTAAGTGTGCTGATAAGTTCGGCTTGTGCTCTTACACGATTAAGTGCATTTACGGTAGATATGGCTTGCCGAAGAAAAGCGGCGGAAAGATAAAGCTCGACTGTAAGCCCTGCCGCACCATTATTGTGTATAACAAAGTGGGTCTCACCGCCTTGTGGCACTGTCCTTACTATGGAGGGTTCGATGTGCATTGCACTCAATAACGCTGTGTCAGATGGCGAACCCCAAAAATCAAACATCCAACCGTCAAAGTAAGCCCAATCTTCATCTTCCCAGCCCGCAACATTAAGCAAGCCATCTAAAGGGGAACCCCATGCAAAGGTAAACATTCTTAGCATGGTTACAATGCTTTCTTCCCGTGTAAAGGTGCCGCTCGGATTAAATGTGTTATTTCCGATGCCTATCATAATTTCGGCGGCTTGTGCGTGACCAACTGCGTCAAAGGCCCAAGAGGCAATCTCACTGTTATCTGAAAAAGTGGGGGCCTCTCTTGGGAATGGTCTTTCAATCACATCTGCCAAACGGGTGAGTAAAGTCGCCGCCTCTTGGCGTGTGAAGTTCTCGTCTGGTGCAAAGAGATTGTTACCAATGCCTATGACAAGTCCTATGTACGCCGCTTTTTCTACGTTTTCATCATCTGTGTCCTCAAACGTATTGCGTCCTGTAATCTGCCCGTAACGGTTTTCGTACAGTGCCACAGCAAGAGCCGCAAACTCCGCTCTGGTGATAGCCTCTGTGTAATCTGATTGCAAATGTGACGGCACAAGTCCGCTCCAAATGGCGAGATTTACACACTCCTCTGCCCAAAGCGAAAGATCTGACGATTGTGCAAGTGCTGATGCTGGGAACATTCCAAGTAACATGACAAGAACCAGACCTAAACAAACGAATCTTTTAAACATAAAGCACACTCTCCTACAATTTTTTACGAAAATTTGCGGGGGTATGTATTTGCGCCAAATAAAAACTTCATAGGACAATATGAAGTTTGGTACAGTGCAGTTCCACTAAAAGTACACTTTAAATGGAAAAATAAAATGTCCGTTTTGCAAGGGTTTTTCGACATTGGCTATTGACAGGAAAATGCTGAAATGCTATGATTTGAGCGTAGTCCGCAAAAGGTGTACCTTTTGTGGACTACAATTTTTATCAATATAATGGGGGCTAAAAACTAAGGGGGTAGCACCCATGAGCACAAGCACATACGCACTAATCAGAGTTTCAACGGACGATCAAAATGAGGAGCGCCAAGTAATAAGAATGGTAGAACAAGGCATCTCAAAGGAAAATATTATCATTGAAAAAGAGAGCGGCAAGAGCGCCGTAAGAACGAAGTATCGTAAGCTATTTAAGAGGCTTAAAGCTGGTGATACGCTCTATATTGAAAATGCTGACCGTCTGGGGCGTGACTATGACGGCATCATTAATGAGTGGAATAAGCTCACAGTGCAAAAAGGGGTCATCATTAAAATTTTAGATACACCCTTGCTTGATACAGATCAAGAAAATACCGATTTGATAAACAAATTCATGCGAAATGTCTTGTTACATGTACAAGCATTTCAAGCTGAAAGTGAGTGGCAGAAAACAAAATATCGACAGGCACAAGGCATAGCGGTAGCCAAGGCAAACGGCAAGAAACTTGGTCGGCCTAAAAAGAAACGAACTAGAAAAGAGATAAAAACAGCAAAGCAGTATCTAAATCGTGAGATTGACTTAGATACTGCTTTGGCTATATTGGAGTTGAAGAAATCAGCTTTTTATAATCTGTGCCGAGTAGTGAGTGAAGGACAGAATTAAATCCATTTGAAAGGTGGTGGTAAAAATGAAAGTATCACATTCTAAAGGTAAAATCATAATCGAACCAGAGGAAAGTGAAGAACTGTTAATTCAAGAGGCCAGTAACGGCGATTTAATTATCAGCAAGAAGTAATCAAGAGGTATGTGAAGAAGTGCGTTTCACATAACCTCTTTGACTACTATCTTTGCAATAGTAGTTCCGCAATGTAAAGGGCGGAGAGTATTTTTCCAGAGTAAACCGCTCTGAAAAAATCTTCCTCCTACCCTTGACTTTGCTACTTTAGCAGTTTCTTTTAAACGAAAATAAAACCAAAAATCCAAAGGGGGAAATTAAAATAACTTATACGCAAGTTTTTGCAGTAGTAAGTAAGCAGTGGGCAAATATAAACGACATAAAGCAGTTGTGCGGTAACGGGCGAGATAAAGCCCGCCAGATCCGTAACGAGATAGAGCTTGATATCATAAGTAGTGGTAAAAAGCTCCCAGGTAGTAAAGAGAAAATAGTCCCAATGTCTAAAGTTATTGATTATCTAAATATAGAAATAGATTACGTAGCAAAAATGGCTATGTTAGAAAAGAGAATCAATAATGATGGAGAAATATAAATATGGCTGTATTTAAAGCAAAAGCGGCCACAAAGGACGGCAGAAAATGGTATTACTCGGTGTGCTACCAGACTGCCAACGGCGAGAGGAAAAGGAAGAAAAGCGGGTTGTATAATACTAAGGCCGAGGCACAGGAGGGAGAGCGTAAATTCCTATCAGATAAAACATATGACAGAGTTGATATTACAGTTGAAGAAATGTATTACCAGTATATAGATTATGCTGACGAATATATTAAAGGCTCAACTAAATACTGTAAACACAATCGGGTTAAAAATCATATTCTAACTTATTTGGGGAAAATGAACATTCACGATATAACGGTTAATACAGTTCTCGCATGGAAATCTAAAATCAATAAAGTAATCTCTGCTGATGGTAAAAAATATGCCGTATCATACAAACAAACTTTGTTCAAAGAATTAAGGGTACTTTTAAAGTATGGTGTGGACTTTTGCGGTTTGAAAGACAATGTTGCAGTTAAAGTGATGAACTTTTATGACAAGAACGAAAAGATAATTGCTGACGAGGAGAAAGTAAGATATATAACGCCTGTTGAATATAATCTTTTTATAAGTGTTGTTGAAGATATTGTTTTCAAAACATTCTTTGCTTTTTTATACTATATGGGGGTTAGGAAAGGTGAGGCACAGGCACTAACTTGGGAAGATATCTTATGGGAGGCTAGTAAAGTAAGAATCATTAAGACGATTACTTATAAAACGAACGAGCTTGATGAGCATGGTTGCCAATTTAAGATAACGAATACAAAAAACCGAAAAAACAGAACAATAAAGATGCCAACAATAATAAAAAATATGTTGTTGGAATTATATCAATATTACAGTGATTTTGTGGGTTTTAATGATAAATGGTTTGTCTTTGGTGGTTATAGGCATCTAGCCAGCCAGACAATAGACAACCATAAAGATAATTACTTTGGTTTAGTAAAAGAGCGTTATGGAGTTTCTATAAATAGAATTACAAACCATGAATTTAGACACTCACATGCAAGCTATCTAATCAATAGAGGTGTTAGAATTGAGCGCATTGCCTATAGATTGGGTGATACAGTAGGGATTGTTGAAAAAATCTACGCACATCTCTTTCCAGAGGCAGAAGATGAAATCATTGACGAACTGGATTTAGTCGAAAATACCTATAATATGATTGAGGTCACAAAAAAAGAATCTTTAGTGAGCCAGCCCGCTACGAAGATTCTTCAAATCAGTTAAAAGTGTACCTTAACTGTACCTCAAACACTATTAACCCTCTATAATCGCCCTAGATACGGCGTTTATATACTAATTGGTGGAGCCGAGCGGAGATAAGGAGGGGTATACTGGCTATAACTGCTTATAACGAAAACCGCCTATTTTAGGGCCTTTACTGCTTACCCCTACTTACTGCAATTTTATGAAAAATGAAAAAAGTGTACCGCAAGTGTACCTTGATATCAATAATTTTAGGTCAGGACTTTTGATAAGGAATGGTAAATCTATTCTTTATTTTTTTGCAGTAATGAGCTTAACGAAACCAAAGTTATTCGGAATTTCCGAATAACTGCAAAGAACTATCACCAATTCAGTTATAAAGAAATACTTTATAACTGCCGACGAGGAAAAATATTGATGACGCAAAGTCAACACGTAAATGACACCGATCCGACACATTTTTATCACAAACTAACCCTTCCATTTCAAAGTGAGAGTGCTATAATGTGTACAATGAGGATTTTTGTCAGAAGATTTCTCATTAGTGAAAGAATCCGCCTTTTTAAGGAAAAACGGGTTCTTTTTTGTCTGGAAAGGGTGATAAAAATTGTATATTGTCGTAAAACGTCTGATTATATGACAAATCTGGGCAAATTACGACAAGAAAATTTAATAAAATGAAGTTAAGAGGGGGCAGTAACGTTTTTTGCTAAAAGTAAAAAAGATGTACTGCCCTCTCTTTAATTCCTAGAGGGGGGAATTTTATATGAACATGTCAAAAGGAAGAACACTATCTTCTCAAAATTTAGAAAAATTCGATTTTGAAGAAACAAAGAAAAATGTAAGTAATTATTTTATGGGCTTAGAAAACCTAGAATGGGAATGGGCTAAACTGAACGCTCAAAAAGGCTTAATTGCTAATTATGATTTTGATGCTGAATATAGTAAACAACCATTTATGAAAATTGGAGCTGATATGTTTAATCTATCAGCCAAAGAACTTACAGAAGATCAACTAAAGAAGTACATATCAAATTTTTATTGGGCTAAGAGTATCTTATCTGATGCGGAGCAATTATATTTGATGGAATACTTTGCAAACCGCAAGTACGAAGATGAAATATTAGATTTATTAGGATTTAACAGCAGAGATAATATCGAATTTAAAAAACTAAAGAGAAGTGCGATTTATAAGTTTGCTGATTTTTTAAGTTTATTAGTCGAAAGAGTTGAAAAAGAATCGGGGGAAATTTAGAAAAATGGAAAGAGATATTTTAGTAGGAGAAATAGTAAGGTTTTGCTTAGATTATGGCGTGCTCATTGATGCAGAGGAGTTAAAAAGAAAGATAGAGTTAGGACTAGAGAAAGCGGAGCTTATTGAAAGCCTTATCAATACAATTTTTCTTAGAGCAAAAGCAAGCAAAAACATAGATATAAAAAGGGTAAAGGAATTACTGATAGAACTTGAAAAGGTAAGGTTAGACTTAGAGTTTAAAGACTACGGTTTAGCACAAAATGAGACAGTTAAAATGCTTGACAGAGTAAAGCGTGTCTGATATAATCCTCTTTGCAAAGTGCTAAACAATCCTCTATACAAGGTAATTGAGTGGGCTTACAGAAAGTCCATTTTTCCTTGAAATCACTAGGTTTGCACGAAATGTCCACTTTTGTAAAACATGCCTTCGTAGCTCAGTCGGTAGAGCAGCGGACTGAAAATCCGCGTGTCGTTGGTTCGATTCCGACCGAAGGCACCATCCGCACGGCCAATCGGCTGTGCATTCTGCGGGAGTGACTCAGTGGTAGAGTGTCACCTTGCCAAGGTGAAAGTCGCGAGTTCGAATCTCGTCTCCCGCTCCAGCTTACTACCAGGGTAACGCCGCTCCGTTTCCGCCGTTGGCGAAAACTGCGCTATGTTACCCTGTCGTTCGCTCTCGACACGGCCAAAGACCCACCCGTGCCAGGGAAGAAGATCAAGAGCAATTTGGACGCCGGACGCCCGGCGGGCGGCTTACGCCGCTGTCCCCGCTAGTAGTGACGAGGCGACATAGCCAAGTGGTAAGGCAGAGGTCTGCAAAACCTCTATTCCCCGGTTCAAATCCGGGTGTCGCCTCCAAGTTAAGTATTTTGATGCAACGAAAATCCCTTGTAATCAAGGGATTTTCGCATTTTCAAAGACAATTCCCGGTGTTTCTATATGGCAAATCGCCCCTGATCCATTTCATTGGCAGGGGCAATTTTATTTCACTGTCACATTCCAGTCGGACAGACATATAGTATACCGTAGGGAGTAAGGAGGAGATTGCAATCGAACGTTGTTACGATGAAACAGAGACCCTTATAATCGCACAACAAAAAGCCACTGTTTCTGTGCCGATTACAGTAAAGCCACGGGCAGACGCAAAAGATGTGACAGCGCACTGTTGCGGAGAGCCCGTCTTAAAACAGAGGTCGTGTCAGTGCGCAGCCTGCCGAAAATCCTGTTCTAGTTTTGTAATTTCTCAAATGATATGTATCGATATCCCGGTTGAACTTTCAGTAGATACAATTGCAAAGGATGCTTATATTAACTGGATTGAAACTGATAAAGGAGAAAAAGAACATTGTCATATAACCTGATAGCGGATTATTCCCAAGTAACAGGCGGAAGACTTCTTCCCTTTCTGATTGAGCTGGACGTCCCCAACTGCGTATTTGAGCCGGAGGCGGGCCACAACCAAAAGTTTAGCTATGTGATTACCGGGAAAGGCGGCGGCAACGCAGAGCACTTGGCCTCCTTTGTGCTCGGCATCAGCGAGGAGATAGACGCCGATCAGATAAAAAATATATCGGTCACCATCAATGGAGATGCGCAAACGGTGCGCTTTGACACCGCAAATCCCAATGTATATCTCACCCATGCCAATCCCGATTGCGCCGGTCTGCAATTTGATTTTTGGCTGAATCGGAACAACGGCGTTATGAATATCAGCTTTGAACTCACAACCCCATATGAGGTCGATTCAGTCTCCACTTGCCTGATGGGGGCCGAGGGCGCAGAAAAATACGGCCTGACCATCGGCGGGCCGTTCTCCCTGCCCGATCCCCCCGATCCAGAGGACAAAAAATGCTTTGAAGATCAGGCCTGTGAAAAAAATACGCACAAAGCCTTCGACGTCTCCGTGCCGGTCTCCATCAAGCCCTTTGCCAAACCGCAGAGACCCCGCGTACACTGCGTGGGAGATGTGAAAATCACGCCGGGCATCGAGCCCTGCCGCAATCCGCACAATCGCTTTGATTTTACCATTACGCAAAAAGTAAGCGTGAAAATACCTGTAGAGTTCGGTGTGAAAACTTGCTTTGACAAGACCTGCGTGGAAGAGCGAGAGCATGAACACGAAGGCGAAGAATAGGGTTTGTTCGATTGAGTAGGCGTTAGATAAAAATCTCCAAAGCCCCCCTTTCGTAAAGGAGGCTTTCGCCCTTGACCTGTGGCCCCCTCGATTCGAGGGGGCTGTTAGGCTTCGCCTGACTGGGGGAGGCCCTACGCCGTAGGTCAAGAGAAAACCTCCGTCAGCTGCGCTGACAGCTATATCACTATACAATGTACAACATCAAAATTAACCTTAAAAACAAGGGCTAACCTACAACGCAACGCCATCTAAAACTAATTTTTTAGATGACGCTGCGTTGTACTATTCTTTTTTCTCGTCACAGTACAGTCAACAGTTCCGAACCTCATGTTGAAAATCAAGAACTAATCGTCACCACCATCTGCGCACGATCTACGCTCATCGTTGCACCCATTGTTCCGAGAATTCGTCGCATTGTGCTTCTGTTGTTCATATCATACCACATTCCACACTTTTACCCACTCCTTTTTCTCGCCGCAGTGCACCTTTTAATGCTACAATTGCGGCAGCTTGATTTGTTATGCTCTAGTTGTTATGCTCCAGTTGGAATATTTGGATTTTCCAAAGAAAAGACTTGACAAGTGTTAGCAAGCTTATGTAATCTTTATAACAGAACTTTGAATGATTATAAAAAGGAGGGAGATTACATGTCAATTGATAAAGACACAATCAAGAAGTCAAAAGAAGAGATACATAATGCTACATCACAGTTACTCGAAGAGTTAGAGCAACTTTCTTTAGAGGCCGAAGCTCTAGGACGTCCGTGTCCTCAAATTCTAAAAAATATTAGAGCAGAAGTGATTCAGACATGTGCGACAATTCAAAAGCAGATCGAAAGTTTGTAACAACTGATTTTTCCATGAAATATATGAGCGTTATAGCCTTGTAATCGCCTCGGGATCAAGGAATGCCCCGCAATCTATCATCTGGAAAGGGGCGTCAGCCTTTCAATAACAACCCAAAATACTCGAGGGAGGCACGTTGATGTCAGCATCGTACTGAAAGCGGGCTTTGCCATGCCCATATCTACGTTTTTTGTGCCGGAAATGTAATGGCAGCTATGTATAAAACATTAGCCACTATTGCTTACAGGCTGTACTTTCAGTTATTTTCTATTTTTTCGCAATTTTCACTTTCAAAGAGAGGTCGTTCATTAAACGTAATGTAAGTTTCCAAGACACGAAACATACCCCAAATTAATCTCTCCAGCTCGGTCAACCTATACTCAAGTTTTTCTACACTTTGCTTGTCCACTAAAATTGCCTCCTTCTTAATCTTATTAGATTTATCACTAGTATACCGTAGGTCAACCGAACAAAACGAACAACATTGTTTGTACAACAAATTTAGAGAATCAATGTGGGGCGGCAATTGCACTTGCCGTCAACTTCAATCCACTGTCTGCTATATATAGTAAGTAAACGTTTGGCGATTATTCCTGTCTTGTATAGAATTCAAAAAATTTTCAAACTCCACAAGTTTCGACACATTTCGCAACCCCTTTAAAGTATACTAAACTCCCAAGAGGCAGGAAGCATGTACAAACCCACAGTGCCAAATCTATTATTTCATTTGGGCAGCTACACTTGATGATACAATCTTAGAAAAGGGAACTAATAGCGTTATCCTCTATTTGAGAGCAACACTATTACACGTGATTAACATGAAGTTGACTGACATAGAATTGGAAATTATGAATGTTCTTTGGAAGAGCGAACTCCCCTTAACCGCCTCTGATATTATTGCGGCTTCGCCTAAACGAACATGGAAAGAAACTTCAATTCATGTCATTTTGAAAACTCTGCAAGCAAAGAGTGTCGTGGTTGTAGACCATCATGTCCCCACAACAGGCAGATCTGCAAAAGCGTATAAAGTCGCAGTAGAGAAAGCGCAATATCTTGCTTCTCAAGTTCTTGAATTTGGTGTTGACCTCCCTGAACTTTTTAAGGCCCTTGTAGAAGAAGAAAAGAAATTGAAAAAATCTCCAAAGATAGTCCAGATTCACTGTGAGGAAAACGATTAGTGAGGATGTCATTCTATGGGTATCACATTGCACAGTTACATTTCACCATACACTTTTTTGATGAGCGTACTGTGGTTTAATGCTTTTGTTTTGTTGAGTTTGCTGATGCGAAAGTTGAGATATCCCATCAAATTTTCAGTTGTGCCATTGGCACTACTATTGTTCTTAAGCATTTTTCGGATGTCTTTGGCTATTGAATTCCCTGGAACAATATACATACGCTCTGAGGTGATTTTTCCGACCATTATCAGGTTATTAAGATTTGAAATGATGCCCCATGAGAAACTCGGTTTTTCAGTGAACGTGCTCCATATTTTCATTTTCACATGGATTACAGTAGCGATTTCTCTTTTGACAGGGTATGCGATACGATTCTGGAAGGCATATTGGTCAATTTTGGCTCTTAATGTTGTTGTCCATGAAGAAGCGGAAGCAACATTAGCGGAAATAATTGGTAAGACAAACAACCCAAAGAAGCGTGGGCGTGTTTTTAGAACACCAATCAAAATGCCGTTTACGGTAGGAATTAAACCATACATATACTTGCCCGACAGTGTTGAGTTTACACCTGACGAACTTCGTACTGTCCTTAGACATGAATGGAAGCACATTCAGAATAAAGACTTCCTCATTGAATTTGTCATGCGCTTTATCAGCTATGTGTTCTGGTGGAATCCGTTGGCATACATATTAAGAAGAAATGTGTCTTTTGCGATGGAACTCAGGTGCGATTATTTTGCTGTGGGTACTTCTGATACGGATTACAACCATTATAAAAATGCCCTCTATCGCATTTCTGGAGAGAAACGAAGGGAAATTATAGGCAATGCTCTCGTCAATTCGGAAGATGTGTTTTTAGATAGACTTAAAACACTGGCATTGCGAATGAAAGACAACCCACACAAGCGAACACTGGCCACGGTTTGTTTTTACCTTTCAATAGTAGGTCTATTCTTGTCATCTTACATATTCATCATACTACCAGCGCATTGGGAAAGTAGTTATGAGCATGTTGCCGATGGTATAGAGCGACCTATTAGTTGCGCTTACAGCGAGGAAGCATTCAGAGCGGAAGAGAATTTTCTTGTGGACAACGGTGACGGTACATTTTCGCTCTATATTGACGGACAACATGTAGAGGATAGAAATATAGATGATATGCCTCCAGATATTTTCACGTTTTTGCCAATAAGAACTAGCGAAGAGTAGAATTTCTTCGTAAAATAAAATTTATATTTTGGGAGGGAAAAATGAAGAAAAGACTTTTGACAGTTCTATTGGCTGGCTTGTTGTCGCTATCGTTGTCAGTGTCCGCAATGGCCTATTTTCCAGATGTGAGGTCAGTTTGTCCAGCAGTAGCCGTAGTAGAGTATGAGCGAGGTATTCATAACGGCTATGTCGGAATAGAGCCAAACTCTGAAGAAACGCGGATATACTGGAGAAACCTTAATGGTCAGCTTCAGTGGCGAGTTTGGGGCATAACTTCCGGCAGATGGCTTACAGAGTGGGCTAATTTCTAGTTTAACGTATAAACTTGAGTATGTAACAAAGGAGAAGGGCGGTTATGAACATCAAGGAGAGACCAATTTGGTCAATTATGTCGACAGAACGGAAGTTTCTTGTTTAGAAGCGTTTTTTTCGCTTCCTTAAGAAACCTCCTGGTTCAAGAATTGATTATTAGTTATCAAAAGGATTCCCATTCAGCAGAATATCGCTGAATGGGAATCCTTATTTATTATGAATGGAGGAGCTGAAAATGTTTGAAAATATTGAGTTTGAACTTAATGAGGAAACAGTAATATCCGAGGCGGACTATAAGAGTGTTTATTACAAGCTTTTTAATGGAATAAGTGGCATCATTGAAAACACGCACACACATGACCAGACCATCCAGGCTCTTAAATATCTACAATGCTTAGCAGAGGATTTCTATATTTCTCGTGGCGAAGAATGAGGGAGAAAGGGCTGAGGGGCAATGCGCTTTCCAGCTTATGAGCAAGCAATGTCTGGCTTTATCCCTTTCCACCACAAGACAACCCGTCCGCGGGTCCATCTCGTACACCACCTCACGTCCCAGCCCGTCCGTAATCCGGGACGGGATGCCACGCATCCGGAACTGGTCGTTGGCGTACGCCATGGTCCGGGTGACGCCGTTGACATCCGTGGCCGTCACCAGCTGGTTCCCGTCGGCGGAGTAGCCCGCGCTGCTCACCAGCCGGGTAAACGCCTCGTCCGCCGCCAGATTCCGCCGGTGACCCGTCAACGTGGAGCCGATGGCGTTCCCACGCACATCGTACGCGATCTCCATCATGAGATTGTTATCGAACCACGCCGCGTTGGCGTTGAAGTTGTAGTGGATGTATACACGGATACTCTCCACCGTCAGTTGCGCCTGACGAGGCACTATCGCCGCAGTCCCGAACTTGTTTTTTTGTCGTAGTGCAGTTATCCCCGCTTTTTTTCTCATCGCAGCACATTCTTTACATTTTGCTTAAGTTTTCCCTCCAAGAAATAAAAAGCCTGTCTGTCTTCCAAAGAGCCATAATAAAATCTGAATTTTCTTTTGTCCGTATATATGACGATGCAGGGGTCGCCTATAGCGACAGAATATTTATACTTCTTAATTTTGCTGTATGGTATGCGATAAATCTTTCTGCACCAATTTTGGTGCGTTAGTCCTGTGTCGTCAACAACCACAAAAAAATTTACAGAAAACAGAGTACAGTAAGAAGCTCCTAAAACCATGATTCCGAGGACACTAAATGTCTCCACGTTTCCTCCCGGAGTATGATGTTGCGCCCCAGAAAAAGGAACAACTATATACACAGCAATAAGTATAACTATCACAACAGATAACGGTAGTGCGGCCACAAAAAAACCTACCATTAATTTTTTTACTCGGAAAATCTTCTTTCCTGCCAAATCTGGCGTTTTCCCCGTTACTTTCTCTATTCGTTTGGATATTTTTTCAATTCTTTTTTTATCAAAATTTCTCATAAAATGTCTCCTCAAATTCATCACGCTACGCATTATAGTGCCAAAAGAAATATTAAACGATAAAATTCTTCTATATTCTCATCGTGTATATACGATGCCGAAAGTAGAGCCGTCTCTTTCCCGTAATGGACTTTGACTACCTTCCTCATTATGGGCCGCCTCCTTACTATTTGCTATTATGCACCCTTGAAAAAACCAAGGACGCCTCGGCCTGTATTTAGAGGTTTATTTTTTTCGGAATATTTCGCAGATGCAGTATTCACCACGCTCTGTCCAGTCAAAGCTGAAATAATGCTTCATATATTCAAGTGCCGTATCTGCTTCATCAAATAAGCCATTTTTGTTCAGCTTCCAAAAATATAAAAGAAATGCCACTCCTTCTGCATCGCACCCGTGCCACTTACATATAAACATACAGTCATTGATCATTGAAAACGCACCTTCTACATTTGGAATATACGTTATATCGTGGCCACAAAATTGATACCCTTCAGGAGCAGCAACTACAGACCCATGTATTCTAACCCACACCAAGTCACAGTGCTCCTTTGAATAAAACTCATCCCTTATTTCAAAAGCTTCATTTTCAGACTGTAGAAGCACGTTATCTATGCCCCAAGAAAACCCAAGATCCTCTTCTGTCGAAGACATGTTTCCGATACCTAAGTATCTCTTTTCTGGAGTGTCTTCGTGCGGAAGCGCATACGCTTTGAAGCCGGATTCCCTGAACCGTGGCAATTCATTTTGATATGTATAGTCATAGTTTTCCACTATACAAAACCCGGATTCCGGCCCCCTGTACGGTTCTTCTTTGATTACACTTGGCGCTTCGCAAATATATGATTTCAAAATAGTCTCTCCTGTAAGTGGCACTAAAATCAAAGGGGATTAGCGACATTCTCGCAAAGAAAATTCGCCACTCCCCCTCACAATTTTCTTAGACAGAACATTATGTAAAATATTTCTAAAATTCTATAGATTCTTCTCAACCTATTATCGGAATGTGATTAACTGGGCCAATATGTGCATGTGGAGCTTGACTGACAGGAGAAGGTCTGTTTGCGCTCCCGTCACCTTGGAGGTTTATACCTTCCGTTTTATCCTAACATCATACACTTGACCATTCCAGAAAGGCTCCTCTCTCGATGAGCTGCCTGGATGGTCAATACTCACATAGCACAGTAAATATCCCTCATTATCATGTTTGAATCTATATTCCTGATGAGTTAGTATTGGACGCACTTTGTCATTTGTAAAAAAATACATAAATGCAGTTTCCAAACTTTTATCAGGATATAAATACTCTTCCTTTTTAAGACTAAACACTCGATCTTCAAAACTGCAGTACGCACCCTCAATATACGTAACAAGCTGATCATCATGATAGATACATTCAGATATCCGTCCTATCTTTCTCTCTCCACAACAATCTTGAAAGCTTATACCGATTTCTTTGTTGTCGTTAGGAATGATAATTTCTGTGCCAATGGCATTAATATCATAAATAATGTTTGTAACAAGAATTAATTCTCCGTCTGCATTGAACCCATACTTATAGGTCGGTTTGCTTTCTTGTGTCATACGTTGCAAAATCCGCCCCCGCTTGCTATTCCCAATAACAATATCAATAATTGGACTCGGACAATAAAACCCCCTGTGCAAAACCTCGCCACCTGTGCTATACTCTTCAGTCGCAATTTCTTGGTTTAACTTGTCCTTTAGTGTTTGGAGCAAAGGCACATACTCCTTGACCACATTTGCAAGTCGCTCACATTCAAGGATATATGGCTTGCAAATCTCTAGGTTTTTATTTGACCGCAAGTATCGCTTCTGTTCTTCCCATGATTGTCGCTTTGCCCACGGGTTTGTGATTATTTCAAATTCTTCAAAAAGTTTCTCGAAAGAGTGATTGTTCATATATATTCTCCTTAAAGCTTAAATTCCATACCGCGCTTGGAGGAGGTTTTTGATCCCTCTCAAAGCGGCACTTACATTCTGCTGTTGCAATACAGGATTTCCGTTTGCTCTGTGAAAAGCCGTCGTCAAAACCTGAGTCACCCAGTCGATATACATATGATTGTGAAATCTGCGATGTGCCGCTGTTCGCACAAAAACCATATTTCGTCCGTCATTGATCGAAATGTTTACCCTGCGTAATATAGTTCGTGCGGCTGCAGCCCTTGGATGTCCTTGGCAAACAATATGGTGCCATTCTCCTTCACTTCGATAGTTTCGTGGCTGCGCTTGCGCCAAGCTTCTATCAATTGCATTTGCAACAGATGTCCAAGTAATAATTGTTAGCGTGACGGGAACTGATATCTGCCTTGGCGGGGTTATAGCTATATTAGGCGCAGAAATGCTCGCTATTTCCGGCCCGCTCTGAAGCGCGTCTATAGCCGCGTAGGAAACAGCCACGAGGAGAGCACCTGCAAGCAATAGTCCTCCAAGTGCCAACGTAATCGGAATATATCCACTCGGATCGTCGAAATTCACTGGGTTGTTATGACAATACGCAAACAAATTGTACTGCAACAACGTCCCTTGCTCAACACCCAACACCCAAGTCGCATCAGCATTGATGAACCTACCCACAACCGGATCATAAAACCGCGATTGCAAATAATACATCTCCGCCGCCGAGCACCAGAAATACCCCCGATACCGAATCGGATTACTCTCCGCCATCGCACCACTAGACTGCAGAAGTTGCCCCCAAGCATTGTACAAATACGTCGCAACCACAACACCATCCGTCGAGCGACGAATCTGCTGTATGTCCCCTTGGAGGTTTAGTACGTAGTTGTAGATTCTACCGTTGAACAACAACTGCAGCGGCCTACCCGCCTCATCATAGATAAACTCCAACCGATCTACCGTACCGTTGGGGTTTCTCCTCGTCTCCCCAACAATCGTACCATTCTGCGTATAAAAACTATGCTCCGTGATCGCGCCGTTCCGATTCACACGTTTCCCCGTCCGAATGCCGGCATGGTCGTACGTAAACGTCACATCCACGCCCGTCCGTTGCAACCGTTGCAGCTGCCGGCCCCGCGCCCACGTGAGCGTCGCGCCGGTGTGCCAGTTTAGCGGATTGCCGGTGTTGCCGTCATAATTGACGTTGGTGATCGCGCCGTTGAGATTGATCTGCGTCAGCAGATCCCGCCATTGCGTATTGCCGTATTGGAGGGTCGTCGTCCGGGTCGTGTTGCCCTGCCAATGTACGCGGCTGCGGATGTTGCCGAAGGTGTCGTAGGTGTAGGTGAACTCGTGAACGACTACGTTGCCCGTGCTGGACAGGATGGTCTCTCGCGTCAGCTGATTTTGCTCGTCGTAGTGGTATTGGTGCTGCAGTTGATTCACCGGGTCACGCCACCACGTGATTTGCCCAATCGTATCATATCTGTACTCGTAACGCAAGTCCGTGCTGCCGATGCTGTGGGTCATGTGCTGGACTTGCAGGCTGCTGTCCGCTCTGGCCTACACTACTCCGTGCCGCACAAGCTCATCGTGTAGCATTTTCGCTTTGAAAAAGCGGTACTTTGTCTTGCCTACATGCAGGATGATAAAAAACTTACCGATCTTGCACTGTGTTATTTCAGTGTACAATATGGTATTACTTGTTCCCCACACTCTAGTAAATCCAGTTTCCCAAATCAATCCGTTCTCCTCAAAGAAAATATTGTATGTTTTTTCAAAAAACCACAAGAATACAAAAGTCACAAAAACAATTCCAAGCGAAATATTCCCCATAGCCAACAGTAGCCATCTTTCTTCCATCGTTCCAAGATTAACTCCGTAATATAGCCCTTGTACTAACAAACTAATAGTCAAACAAATTATGAGAATAGCATAATATGCATTCTTTTCTGCTCTCAACATTTTGATTGGCTCTTTCTTTTCTCCCTTTATATGTAAATCTAATCTCTCAAGTAAATCTTCAATTCCAACCATTGTCCAATAAGGTACTTTCAGTTTGTACTCATCCGAATCAATAAGGATAGAAGAGACATCCATTTTATATTGTCGAATACACTCATACGGCACTTCATAAACGTCTCCTAGAACATTTCTATACACAAAATAATCCGCACCCAAAGTAATACGAACATTGAGATAATCAGGAATCAAATATAGTAGCGGCAGAGAAAAGAGGAGTGCCGAAAACACCATTTCTCTCCAAAAATTTCTGGAAAAATCTAAAAATATAAGCGGCACAGCAATCGTCGCATACAAAAATACCCATATCCAAATCTTGACCTTTCCCTTCCGAATTGGATCACCTTTTTTTCTCTTCATAATAGCATTTTGAGGAGATAATCGAAACCAGACAAGGAATAACGTACTTATCAATGCAACAAATCCATCTGCAAAATAACTTGTTAAAAAATATATCATAACGACCTCTCACTTTTGTGACAATTATGGCTACAGCTTTTCTTTTATTATACGCTGAGACATCCTTCAAAAATCAAAGGATGCCCCAGCCTTTATCCACTATATATCTATTGTAAAAGGCTCGTCAAAACATATGTATGATTTCTCGCAGCTTGCGTGGTGTTTGAGGCTGTTGCCGTGGTGCGTAGCGTTGTGCCGTGCAAAACTCGTATCCCCTGGGCTGGTGACGGTAGAACTGGCTCTGGGGCAGGAATTATAGTGATTGCACCTCCAATTACAGTGCCTAGAACTCTGTTGACCACAAACCTACTAGCAAAACCGCTCACCGCCGCAGTAACCCCCGGGATTGCAGCTAAAGGCGATGTTATAATTCCGGCAAAAGTTCCCGTAACGAGTCCTATTGTTCCTCCTACTATTGTATTAGCTGTGCGAAGAGTGGCGCACTCTCCTCTCAAAGCAGACGCAGCATATGCGGTAGCTGCACCTGCCGCCATTCCAAATGCAGCACTTTGTATTGTGTTGGCCACAACCACTGTGACAGTAGTCGCAGCGACAGCCTTCTTAACAGCCCCTATAATAAGAGGAATTGCAAGAAAAGCCAAATACCCATCTGGATCATAAAAATTCACCGGATTGTTGTTACAATACGCAAACAAATTGTACTGCAACAACGTCCCCTGCTCAACCCCCAACACCCAAGTCGCATCCGCGTTCAAGAACCGCCCAATCACCGGATCATAGTATCTGCTGTTGAGATAGTAGAGACCACTGCTCGTATCGTAAAAATACCCCCGATACCGCAACGGATTACTCTCCGCCATAACCCCACTCGATTGCAACAACTGCCCCCACGCATTATACAAATACGTCGCAACAACCACACCATCCGTCGCACGACGAATCTGCTGCACATCACCCTGCAGATTGAGCACATAGTTGTAGATCCGACCATTAAAGATCAACTGCAACGGCCTACCCGCCTCATCATAGATAAACTCTAAACGATCAACCGTACCGTTGGGGTTTCTCCTCGTCTCCCCAACAATCGTACCATTCTGCGTATAGAACGTATGCTCCGTGATCGCGCCGTTCCGATTCACACGCTTACCCGTCCGGATGCCGCTGTGATCGTACGTAAACGTCACATCCACCCCGGTGCGTTGGAGCCGCTGCAACTGCCGACCCCGCGCCCAAGTCAGACTCGCGCCGGTGTGCCAGTTCAGCGGATTGCCCTATTCGACATTGGCCCCACTACAAGGTGCCTCCGCCTCCTTCTCCCTCACAAATAGATGCTCGTCTACCCCGATAAAAGGATGCGAATATGGCCATAAAAACTTTTTCCACCCGGTCACGGCATCGCCAACCTCAAGCTCCTCGATGGAATTATTAACATGTACACGGAGCGTATTACTCCCAGTCTCATCTACTCTTACATAAACAGTATGCCAGCCATTACCCACTTCAAACTCTTTTGTTTCACCTATTCCTATCTTGTCACGATAGACATCGTTAATGAATATTTTTATACCTACTAGCTGCCCACTATCTGTTGATGCCCTCGTTATTCTTATCATCGTGCCTCCTCCTTGACACCCTGTTTATTTTATCAATTCCAACCTGGTCGGAACATACTGCTGACGTGAAATCCTGTGCCGTGCGTGTGTCCTGACGCATTTGGATTAGTACCCTCCCAACCAATAATTCCTTGATGTCCTTGTTTCCCCACCCACGCTACGCCCTCTCCTACTACCCTGCCTCGAAGGCCTCGGTACCCTAGCCCTCTTGCCACACGTCCACCGCCGAACCCCAAAGCGATGTCCACAGCTGTATGATAAAACGCAATCGGTGTAAACCCATACTCATAGAAATTTGCACCGGCACCTATTACTAGAGCAAGCGGCTTCACGCCTCCAATTCCTAGAATCATTGCTACCACCCTAAGCTCTCCGGGCGTCATTGGCTCTATATGTGTTTGAAAGCTCAGAAGGTTCTCCATAATGCCGTAGCCAAAAAGCTCCACATGAAGTAGCCACCAATTCCCCTGCGCCGGAGGGTTCCCAGGCCTTGTTGGGTCTGTTTGAGTTATCGCCATATGCTGTATTTGCCTTTGTGCTTCTGCGGTAACTGATGCTATAAATGCTGGACAATTCGCCTGTGCCTGTGACCACCCTAATGGTATATAGCCGCTCGGGTCAATAAGCATTACGGGGTTGTTATTGCAATACGCAAACATATTGAACCCTAAAAACCCCTGCCCCGTACTAACAAGCCCATCCCAATTCAAGAACCGCCCAATCACCGGATCATAAAACCGCGACTGCAAATAATACATCTCCGCCGCCGAGCACCAGAAGTATCCTCTATACCTTATCGGATTCTCCCCCGCCATACTACCCGTCGACTGCAGAAGTTGCCCCCAAGCGTTGTACAAATACGTCGCAACAACCACACCGTCCGTCACACGACGAATCTGCTGGACATCACCCTGCAGATTGAGCACATAGTTGTAGATCCGCCCATTAAAGATCAGTTGCAGCGGACGCCCGGCCTCATCATAAACAAACTCCAGCTGGTCTATTGTGCTATGCAACACCACTCTACTATTACCCATTCCTCTTTTTCCGCCACAACACACGCTTATGATTCGTTCAAAACAATTTCAATGTCTAGCTCGGGCGTTTTAAGTAGAGGCAATTTTTTATAGAATTTTTCCAAAAGCCCCAGTTCCGTTTCCACATAGAAACAACAATTATGCTCACTAAACTCTCCTCCATCGTCTAGTTCCATGTACACCTCAGCACGAACATGTCCCAATTTATTTTTGTGAAAAAATTTCAATGATAGGTATGAACTCCAGAAATTTGCTACCCCCCCCTTTTTACCATTTTCCCATAAGACTTCATCAACTTTGCCATTGATAAAGCCCTCCAATTTACTTAACAACTCATCAATCATTATATTTTGTGAATATGAACTAGCTTGAGCCCATATAACATTTGAACATGCAACCATTTGAATTGTAAAAAGATCTTCTATCTCGTCCTGCCATATTTTTCTAATCATTATCGAATTATTATTCATATTTTCTCTCCGTCATCAAGGTGTGATTGAAATAATTTTAAAATCATCTGCAACTCCTGTATTCGTATTAAACACATAATGAAAGTGCTTGACCCCCTGACTCGTTGAAACACTTTGGGCCATTTTTATCCATCCATCAGCGGCTGGCCACCTTGAGTCTTTCATTGGCTCCCGCATATTCACTGGTGTTCCACCTTGTGGATTGGATTTCACTTGATAAAACGCCCACCCTTGCCTATTGTTTTCTGGCGTTCTTATTTCAACCGGCCCACTCCTTGCCACATATACTATACTCTGCTGATTTCTCCTCTGCTGCGCCGTTTGTGCCGTGGGTGTGGCCCCCATAATTGGCCCTCTCGGCGGTGCCGTCGCCCGCATCGCTGCAAATTGATCTGCCCGCCATGCCTGCCACGCCCGCAGTTGTGAGCCACAGCGAGGCGGCGTATTTATCCTAAACGTTCGCGACTGCGCCTGCGGACTAAACACTGCTCTCTGTGTCAGCCTAGGCGTTTTTTTCGCTCCACCATTAACTAACGTATACCCATCTGGATCGTCAAACATCACCGGATTATTATTGCAATACGCAAACATATTGAGTCCAAGCAGTCCTACTCCCGTAGACACATATGCATCCCAATTCAAGAACCGCCCAATCACCGGATCATAAAACCGCGACTGCAAATAATACATCTCCGCCGCCGAGCACCAGAAGTATCCTCTGTATCTCAACGGATTCTCCCCCGCCATAACCCCGCTCGAC
>Ga0131853_10001225_pt1 | contig 46370 bp, 35 predicted proteins | sample TergutLab28metaG_FD_92764 | JGI IMG/M metagenome (GOLD analysis project Ga0131853, IMG submission 92764) | Labiotermes labralis P1 segment gut microbial communities from Petit-Saut dam, French Guiana - Lab288 P1 (version 2) (version 2) | ecosystem: Host-associated > Arthropoda: Insects >... | reverse complement strand
TTCAACCGCTTCATCAAGTTTTGCAATCACATCAGTAGTTGCAATGGTAAAAACTAATTTCCCGGCAATAAATTCATCAATAATCTGACTATATTTTACTTCCTTTGCCTCAATCGCAAAAAACTGATTGAGGTCTTGATACATCCTCATACTTCTGATTGCTTCCGGGTTGTAGATATTAATCATTTCAATATCATCTCCCGACTCACCGCCGACACTTATCGCATTGCCAACGAAAAAATAATTATAAAATATGTCATTAACATCCCACTTGATTAATCCCTCTACTGAAGCGGGGGCATCATACTCATTAGCGAAATTTTTCAAATCTTCAAAGGTTTTTGGTTTTATTAAAGCAACTTGATTCTCAATATAGACCAAATCATTTTGTAAACGTTGAATTTCTTCCATATAAGCAGGGACTTCCAGGATTTCTTCTTCCGGCCCAAATTCTTCCAAGTCGAGCATTGCTTGCTCAACCGCCGCTTCATCGGCATCTGAAAGAAGTTTTGCTTTGACCATTTCTTCTAAATGAGTACGGTTAAAAAGAAGGGCACTTGTTTCAAAATAAAAGGGATAGGCTAATATTTTGTCGTGATAGGTGACAGCATTAATGCCAACCTGGGGATAGTCAGCCCTTAGACCCTCGAAATAGTCATTATTTACTGTTTCCGCAAGACCGGCAAGATAGGCTTTTTCAAGATTATCATGGCCGATAACATAAAGGTCAGGCCCTTCAAACCCGACCGCAGCCCGGTTAATATTTTCCAGATATTCCAAGGCCGAAACCAAGACCGGCATAATCCGGACATGCTGATTCTCCGGCCGCTCGGAAAAAGATACCGCCGCACTTTGAATATATTCTAAAAGGTCGGCATCAGTATACCAAATCAGCAGGGTATTTTTACTAATCATATAATCGCCGTTTTCTTCAATTTCCAGCGCATTTAAGATATTTGCTTCACGGACAGCGATATTAAGCATCAAAGCAGCTAATCCAATCAGGATAAGCGCCGCTAAAAATCTTTTGCCAAATTTCATGCTAACTCCTACATTATCTCTCTAGTACACTCTCTAGTATTATAACCATCTCATCAATCTGCTCTCTTCCAACGATGAGTGAGGGGATAAAGCGGATGACATTCGGGCCGGCATTAATCAAAACTAATCCCTTTTCCAATGCTTTAGAAATAATATCCGCAACCGGCTCACGGCATTCCAAACCCTGTAATAGCCCCATTCCCCGGCGACTGACAATAGTGTCATATTTAGTGACAAGATCGTCCAATTTTTGCTCAAGGTACCGGGATGATTGATTGACTTGGTCAATAATATTATTTTCGGCAAATAAATCAAGGACGGCATTTATCGCCGCTGCCGCAAAAGGGTTACCGCCATAAGTAGTTCCATGGTCGCCGGGGACAAGTGATTTAGCCGCCACCCGTTCGGATAAAAGGAAAGCACCAACCGGGACACCGCCGCCTAAGGCTTTCGCACAGGTCAGAATATCGGGTTTAATACCATATTGTTCATAAGCAAACATTGTTCCGGTCCGGCCAATCCCGCATTGAATTTCATCAAGTATTAAAAGGATGTCTTTTTCATCACACAAAGCGCGGATATTTTTCAGAAATTCCTGCTCCGCCGGATAAATTCCGCCTTCGGCCTGGACAGTTTCCAGGATAATAGCGCAAGTATCTTTAGTGACACAATTAAGAACTGATTCAAAATTATTTAGGTCAGCAAATTTAACCAAACCGATTAAAGGTTCAAAAGGGGCACGGTAGCTCTCTGTCCCGGTCACAGAAAGGGAACCCATCGTCCGGCCATGAAAAGAGCGGTTCATTGCAATAATTTCATGATGGGTATGCCCGTCCTTTAGGTAAGCATATTTGCGGGCCGTCTTTATCGCACCTTCAACCGCTTCGGTCCCACTATTGGTAAAGAAAACCCGTTCAAGGCCGGCAAGGGCGGTCAAGCGGCCGGCCGCCTCGATTGCCGGAAGGTTATAATAATAATTTGAGGTATGAATGAGTTTATCAATTTGGGCTTTTAAGGCATTATTAAAGAAAGTATTATTGTAACCGAGGGCAAACACCGCAATCCCCGCGACAAAATCGAGATATTTTTTTCCGTTTATATCATATAGATAACAACCATCGCCTTTATCCCAAATCACCGGGAAGCGGTTGTATGTGTGGAGCAGGGTTTGATTGGCTTTGTTAATATAGTCTTGCATAGTGTATCCTTTCTATAACATCATTTTTGTATATGTAAGGAAGATAATAAACTCTCTCCGTTGCTGCGGCCTAATTCTTATCGCTATACATTTTCTCTCGGGAAGAAGGCGGCCTAAGGCAACTTCGAGATGTTTTTATCTTCCTTACTTGAAAAATATTAATCTAAATCCTCGTCACGAATAATCGCGGTGCCAATCCCCTCTTTGGTAAATACTTCGAGCAACAGGCAGTGGGGGATACGGCCGTCAAGAATATGAACACGGTTAACGTCGGTTCGAATTGCATCAATGCAGTTGGCAAGTTTGGGCAGCATCCCGCCGCCAATAGTATCATTTTTAATCAAGTTTTCCGCTTCCGTAGCACCAATATGTGAAATGAAAGTGCTTTTGTCGTTAAAATCGCGGTATAACCCCTCAACATCAGTAAGGAAAACCAGCTTATCCGCACTAACCTCTTTCGCAATCGCGCAGGCGGCATCATCAGCATTAATATTATAGGTATCAAAATTCTTATCAAAACCAATCGGGGCAATGACCGGAAGAAAGTCTTTTTCAATCAGGTCATGCAGGATTTGGGGGGTAACTTTTTTAATCTCACCAACATAACCAATATCGGTACCGTCAGCTAGTTTCTTTTCAACTTGTAAAAGGGCACCGTCTTTTCCGCTGATACCGATTGCATTAACACCAAGTTCCTGCACCATATTTACAAGGGATTTATTCACTTTACCCAGCACCATTTCTACTATTTCCATCGTCTCTTTATCAGTAACGCGCAAACCTTTAACAAAGTCTGATTCTTTTCCTACTTTGTCAACCCAGCGGTTGATTTCTTTGCCGCCGCCATGAACAATAATTGGTTTAAAACCAACGAGTTTTAAAAGGGTCACGTCTTGAATGACACTTTTCTTTAATTCATCATTTTCCATCGCACTGCCGCCGTATTTTACGACGATGATTTTGCGGTTAAACTTGCGGATATAGGGGAGCGCCTCAATGAGGACTTTCGCTTTTTTTTGTACTTCTTCCAAGTTGGTAATCATGTTTTTCTCCTCGTAAGACAGATAAATATCTCTCTCCGTCTCTACGGCCTAACTGGCTTTCCTTTTAATTTTCTTTTGGGAAGAAGGCGGCCTAATGTTCCTGCGAGATATTTTCATCTGCCTTTTCCGCCTTTCTACTCATGAACGGTAATCCGCATTTATCTTAACATAATCCTCAGTCAAATCACAGCCCCAGGCAGTAGCGGCCGCATCCCCCATTTTCATATCAACTTTGATGACAACCTCATCGGAAGAAAGAATTTTCGATGCTTTAGTTTCATCAAAATCTAAACCACAGCCATCTTCATATATCATGATATTTCCGGCGGCACTTTCAAAACATAGTTTTAGTTTATCCGGGTCAAAATCGGCCCCGGAATAACCAAGGGCGCAGATAATCCGCCCCCAGTTCGCATCACGCCCGTATACGGCGGCTTTTACCAAACTGGAGCCAACTACTGATTTGGCAAGGAGCCGGGCCTCTTCTTTGGTGGTTGCCCCGATTACCTGCATTTCAATTAAAGTCGTTGCACCTTCGCCGTCCTTTGCCATCATTTTCGCCAAATACTCATTAATATAATATAACGCATCTTTGAACATCTGATAATCTTCATTTTTCTTGCTAATTAAAGGGTTCCCTGCTTGCCCATTTGCGAAAACCAACAGGGTATCATTCGTAGAAGTATCTCCATCAACGGAAATCATGTTATATGTATCGGCCACTATTTCATTGACTGCTTCGGTCAACAATTCCTTAGTTATTAAGACATCAGTTGTGACATAAGCAAGCATTGTACACATATTGGGGTGAATCATACCCGAACCCTTGCTAATTCCGCCAATTGTTACCGTTTTCCCGCCAACTGTCACTGTTACTGCCGCTTGTTTCATTTTCGTATCAGTGGTCATAATCGCTTCGGCGGCATTAGTCCCGGCAATTAAAGATGAATTTTTTTCTTTTACCAGCAAATTGATACCGGCTTCTATTCGTTCGAGCGGAAGCTGCATCCCGATTACACCGGTTGAGCCAATTAAAACTTCTTTTTCTTTTATACCTAACAAAGTAGCGGCTTTTTCAGCTGTCTTCCGGCAAAACTCCATCCCCTGCTGCCCGGTACAGGCATTGGCTATTCCGGAGTTAACAACAACACAACGCGCCGTTTCATTATTTTTCACGATATCCATATCCCATAGAACCGGGGCGGCCTTAACAACATTCGTCGTAAAAGAACCGGCAACCACCGCCGGGACAGTACTACAAATCATTGCCATGTCCTTACGGTTCTCATATTTAATTGCCGCTGCGATTCCGGCTGCTTCAAACCCCTTTGGGGCCGTTACCCCGCCATTTATTATTTCCATACTCATAAATTCTCCATTATTTTCTAAATAGCATATCACTAAACTCAGCCATCAAATGTTCCGCGAGGTCTGCGTAGCGGTGATTTCGAAAATAAGTATAACACTTTACCCGGCAAGTCTCAAGTAAAAGTCCCTGCTTTTATTGCCATCTTGTCAAGCGGTTTGTAGTAGCGGTATTCGGTACTGTTTTTTTCTTCTTTTGGCACGGGAAGGAAGAAATGGCCGCTTTCGTCAGCGACAATCGGGTAAACCCGGCGTAACAAGCATTTTCCTATTCCATACGAACTGCCTAAAGGATATCTTAATAAATAAGTATTATTCCCGGCAGCTTTTTCAATCCAAAATTCTTCAATTCCGCCGTCAGACTTTTGTAATATCCACAAAGTCCCCTCAAAAAAAGCATCACCATTATAATTAATGCAAATTTTGTTTTCACCAACTATATAATCATTAGCAAGGGAGTAACGTTCTTTATAATTGATAAAAACAAAGTGAAGCTCCTGCCCCGGTTCCGTCTGCCCCCACAAAACCTGAATATCACTGGTAAGGGGGTAACGGATTGTCGGTTGAAGGCGGATATAAATAATTCCCTGGCCATCTTCCGCTTCTTCGGTTAAATCAAGTTCAAGATCCTGACGGCTGAAAATATCACTTTCAATATTAAGATGATGAACCCCTTTATCCAAACCGGAAAAATTTTGCCGGCCATCGTTGCTAACCATTTCCGCTTCTCTTCCATTTATAAAAAGAGATATTATTTTTTCAGTAATAACTTTGTTTTGAAAATCATCAATTGCTATTACTTTCAAATTGTTTTCGCTCATACCAATCCTCATCTACCTATTCACACTATTATTTCCGATTTTGGATTATCTATGCCAGCCAGACATAACTGTTCATTATTTATTTTCGGTACGTTACGGGTTGATGGAAATAATATTTTCTTTATCAAGGGTAAAATCATAAAAATTCAAATCATCGCGTTTCGTCCAGCCGATTTTTTCCCAAAAAGCATTACCGATTAAATTACGCCGGAAAGTAATCAGGGATATTTTTGTGATTCCTTCTTTTTTTAAAGCATCCGCACAAAACTTTGCCATCGCTTTTCCCACCCCCTGCATCCGGGCTTCCTCTGCAACGCAAACATGATAAAAATAACCGCGGCGGCCGTCATTACCACAAAGAATTGTGCCGGTTATGCGCCCGTTTGTTTCATAAACAACACTTGTATTAGGGTTTCGCAACAGAAACTTATCTATTCCGTTATATGAATCATCAATACTGCGGATTGAAAAACCTTTGATACTTTTCCATAAGGCGTAAACATTATTATAGTCTTCTATTTTCATTTCTCTTATCATTGGCAAACTCCTATTTTTTTCAATATGTATGTATATTTATACATCATGATTAATATTTATGCAAGTCTTTTTTGCAATTATTTTTTAAGCAACGCTATTATTGCTACTTAGCTGCTTGCTGTAATAGTAATAAGCCATTGATTTATGGGCTATGGTTTGGTATGATAAAAACATGAACGATGTCCTCTATTACATATTTTCCTATTTTATGCTGATCAATCTGGTTGGCTTCTTGTTAATGGGATGGGACAAAATTAAAGCAAAAAAACGTGGTTTCCGCATCCCGGAAGCAACGCTTTTTGCTGCGGCTATATTTGGCGGTAGTATTGGTGCATGGATTGGTGTGTATTTATTTCGTCACAAAACTCAGCACTGGTATTTTGTATATGGCCTTCCGATTATTTTGACACTGCAAATTATCGTTATTTCGGCCTTACTTTATTATTTTGAACCCACAATGTTTTAATGATGGTTATTTAAAATACTTTTAGATGATTTACTCACAGGAGTATAAGGTGAAATTAAATTTCACAATCCTGATTTGAGTGCCGCTCTAAGAGCGGCTCATGGGAGTTAATATGCACATCGCTATTTGTGACGACAATATCGCTGAGCGTAAGCAAACCGAGCGGCTTTTAGCACGTGAGTCTGACTGTCGGAAAACTGTTACCGGGGTATTTTATATTCACTCATATGGTCATGAAGAAGCATTACTAAGGGCACCCAAACAATACAATATGTTTATGATTGATATGGTAAGTGGTATGGTTGATGGCCTTGGGCTTGCTTTAACTTTGTGTAGCAGCGGAATCACTGCCCCGATTTTTTTATGTGTATCAAAAATAGATTACCGCAAAGCTTATACCCGGCTGGAAAAACCACCGCAGAATATCCATTTCATCGATAAACCAATCAAAGTAGCTGAACTTAAACAGATTATCAACCACGCCCTTGAATTACGTTCATATATTATCCCGACTATTGAACTAAGGGCAAAAAATGAAACCTTTTACCTTAAAGAAAATGAAATCGTTTGTGCTACCGGCAATTTCTATATTACCGATGTTTACCTAAATGACGGGCGCCAAATCCGTATCGCCTGTGAGCTGCTTAATTTATATAGCCAGGTTTGTACCTATTCCGTTTTTTATCTGCTGTCAAAAAAAGCATTTGTCAACTTTAATTATATTGACAAATGCTCTATTTTTAAACTTCATTTAACCGATGGGCGGAAATTTCCGATATCGCCGTTTATCGCTTTCAGTATTAAAAAACTCATGATTTCTAAAGAAATCAAGCCTCCGGCGGATGCGCATTAAAAACGCGCCGGTATAATGCCTAATGACAATTATACCCCAATAACGACACCACCGTCATTTGCATACATTGAGCTGACACCTTTAGTTCCAACTACAAGAATCTCTTTATAGTTCGCTTTTTCTTCCAGCATTTTTTTGATTTCCATTGCCCGCTCAAGGCAGTTGCAATGAGCAATAACCAGACATGTTGAAATTTTGTCAGACCGTTCCGCAATAACTATCTCGACCATCTTGGTTAATGCTTTTTTGATACCTATCGCCTGACATTTCTGGATAATGCTGCCTTTGTCGGCACCCATCACCGGTTTAATGCTAAGGGTTGAGGCGACCAGTGCTTTCACACCGGTTAAACGGCCATTTTTCCGCAGAGTTTCAAGATTGTCAAGAACAAAATAAGTGCGCGTTTCATCACGATAGGCTTCAAGCTTTGCTACTACTTCTGCAAAGGGTAAACCCTGCTCGGCAAGTTCTAACGCTTTTAAAGCAATCCTCCCTTCACCGGCAACAGCGGCTTCGGAATCACAAACATGGATATTTTTCGTAGCTTTTTCTAAGTACATTTGTCTGCCAAGGACAGCACTATTATGACTTCCGCTAAGTTTTGAAGAAATTGTTATGATATAAACATCATCCACATCCGCTTCACAGGCGGCCATATACCGTTCCGGTGAGGGGCAGGAGGATTTAGGGACTGTGGGGCATTCAGCAATCCACTTCAAAAATTGTTTTTGGTTGAAGCTTTCATCATCAATAACTTCACGGCCGCCCACATCTAATATAAAAGGAATTATTTCAATCCGCGGGTCATCCTTATATTTTTCCGGCAACTCACAACAACTGTCAACGACTAACTTAAAACTCATATTTATGTCCCTTCTCTCTCATGGATTTCAAAAACCATCACACGTAGTTTTCATTACTACTTATAATAGCATATGATTTTTAAGTTTACAAGATGTTTTTTGCATGTTAAGATATGTTTTGACATATTTTAAGGATACAGCCCGGCTATCAGCCCGAAGGTGATATAATGTTCCAGGAACCGCTAACCCTTTACAAATTAATCGTTTTATATATGCTTAACCGCGTTAGCTTTCCTTTAACCAAAGCGCAAATTATGGATTTCGTTTTGGAGCGTGAGTACACCGGTTTTCTTAATTTGCAGCAAGTAATCGGTGAGCTCATTGATACGAATATGATTAAAGCCGAATCAATCCGCAACCGCACCCATTTGATTATTACCGATGACGGCCGCGAAACCTTAGCTTATTTTCGCCATCGTATCGGTGACAGTATGCGGCTTGAAATTGAAGAGTTTTTTAGTCAGCGCGAACTTGAAATGCGTAATGAAATTTCAATCACCTCAGATTATTACAAAGCGACAAACGGGGAATACGAAGCCCGCTTGGCCGTCAAAGATAATGGTGCTTCATTGGTTGACATAACTTTGTCAGTGCCTACTGAAGATATTGCCGCCGAAATCTGCAAAAACTGGGAAAAAAAGAATCAGGCTGTTTATAAATATCTGGTCGAAACGCTGTTTTGAGGGTCAAAAGGGCATGTGTTTCATGAGAAAGTAGCCCTATTGGGCGGATTTCGAATGTTTTAGGATTGTGAGAGTGCGTAGCACGAACAATCCGTAGGTATCAATGTAAAATATAATAATAAAAGGAATATTAAAATGAAAAATGACCGAATCTTAAAAATCTCCATCGCCGGTGTATTAATTGCCATTGGTATTATTATCCCTATGATATCGCCTTTCAAAATCATCATTGAGCCGGCCTCTTTTACTTTAGCAAGCCACGTTGTTATTTTCATGGCAATGTTCATCTCCCCGGCAATGGCCTTAGCAGTTTCGGTTGGGACCGCCGCCGGGTTTTTCCTCGGCGGATTTCCGTTAGTAGTAGTCTTCCGCGCTTTAAGCCATGTGATTTTCGCCACCGGCGGGGCCTTTTATCTAAAGCATACCAAAACAGAAATGACAGCTATGAGACTTAGAATTTTTTCAATAATCATTGCTTTGATTCATGGTGTTTGTGAAATAGCGGTAAGCAGTATCTTTTACTTTGGCCAAGCTATCGGAGACCTTAATCAATTTATGATTTCTGTAATTCTACTAGTTGGGGTTGGCACATTTATTCATAGCCTTGTTGATTTCGAAATTACTATGCTGATAAGGTTGCCGTTACGCAGGCAAAGGGCGTTGCGGGAATTGATTAAATAGAGATTAGATAGAGATTATAAATATATGTGTGGAGTCAGATAATATGTCCCTTCGTCACTACGGCCTAATCGGTGTGAAATAAAAGTATTCTTTCGGGAAAAAGGCGGCCTAAGGTTCCTGGAGACAAATTATCTGACCCACTATTTACTTTCTGATAATATCAAAGTAGCTCCGGACTTTCTTTTCATACCCGTTTTCGGTTGGCTTGTAGAATTTCCGTCCGGTTAGTTCGTCCGGCAAATATTGCTGTTCGACATAATTGTTGGGATATTCATGGACATATTTATACCCTGTACCACGGCCAAGTTTTGCCGAACCTTTATAATGGGCATCTTGTAAATGGGCAGGAATCGGCAGGTTACCCGTTTCAGCAACGGCTTGCATCGCCGCACCAATCGCCGCAACACAGGCATTACTCTTTGGGGCACAGGCGATATAAGCAGCGGCCTCCGCAAGAATAATTTGCGCTTCCGGCATCCCTACCCGTTCTACGGCAAGTGATGCATTGACTGCCACAGTCAACGCCTGCGGGTCGGCAATCCCTACATCTTCAGCAGCATGAATCATAATCCGCCGGGCAATAAAAGTAACACTTTCCCCTGCATAAAGCATCCGTGCCAGATAATAAACTGCCGCATCAGGGTCAGAACCACGCATACTCTTAATAAAAGCCGAAATGGTATCATAATGATTATCTCCGCTTTTGTCATAACGAAGGACTCGCTTTTGGATACATTCGTGAGCGACTGCCATCGTAATATGAATCTTGCCGTCAGAACTGCGTTCGGTCGTCATAACTCCCAGTTCAATCGCATTTAACGCCCGCCTCGCATCACCCCCAGATAATTCGGCAAGAAAATCAAGCGCATCATCATCAATGACAGCTTCATATGCCCCCATCCCCTTTTCTTCATCATAAACCGCCCGTTTAAGCAAAATTTTGATATCTTCTTGCTCTAAAGGTTTTAATTCAAAGATAACCGATCGCGAAATAAGGGCACCATTTACTTCAAAATAAGGGTTTTCAGTTGTTGCCCCGACCAAAATAACCGTCCCGTCTTCAACGAATGGTAAAAGATAATCCTGCTGCCCCTTATTAAAACGATGGATTTCATCGATAAAAAGAATCGTCTTTTTGCCATACATCCCTTGATTTTCCTTGGCTCCTTTAACCACCTCTTCCATGTCTTTTTTTCCGGCGGAAGTGGCATTAATCTGGCGAAATTCAGCACTGGTTGTCGCAGCAATAACCTTGGCTATCGTCGTTTTCCCCGTTCCCGGCGGCCCATAAAAAATCAGCGAACTAAGCTTATCCGCTTGAATTGCCCGGTAAAGAAGCTTATCCCGCCCGATAATATGTTGCTGCCCGACTACCTCATCAAGCGTAGCCGGCCTAATCCGCGATGCAAGCGGCGACTCTTTTTCCATATTCGTACTACGCATATAATCAAAAAGATCCATTATCAAATCCTCCTGCTTTATATTTCAACTATTAAACATAGTTTAGAACATACGTTCAAGCGTGTCAAGGTAAGTTATTACCTTAAGCTCTTAATTTGAAAAAAAATGGCACGAGAAAATCGCAAAATCCATTGACACACCAAAATCGTTATGATACAATGACTTTCGGTAACTTGGGAAACCAAGCATATTATTATTGAATCAACATTTGCTCTCGTAACTCAGCAGGTAGAGTACTTCCTTGGTAAGGAAGTACCCTGAAAAAGAGAGGTTTTCCCGAAGTCCGCTAACCATAAGGGCTACAGGGATTTTGACAGCAGTAAAATAGTGAAAAATTTGCATCGTACCCACTAAGTTACCCACTACGCATTTTTTTCACTTACCCACTAAGTTAGTGGGTAAGGCAAAAGGGGCAGAAAAGCCCGTAAAATCAACGTTTGCTCTTGTAACTCAGCAGGTAGAGTACTTCCTTGGTAAGGAAGAAGTCGGCAGTTCGAGTCTGCTCAAGAGCTTTCCAAACCCACATGGCATAAGGCTTTGTGGGTTTTGCTGTGTCATAAAACGCACTCTATGTATTTCATGACTTAGTGGGTACGATTTGGGTAAAAGGAAGTAGTCTAGCCACAAAGGTTATATTTCCGGGGTTTATCATTAGTTGTGCAACTCTGGAAAAGGAAGTGCCTCAAAAAAGGAAGTACTCCACAAAAATTCATCGTTCTTGATTCTCCTTGATTTTATCCTCTTTCCCTGTTTTTCGTTCAGCAGATTTTTGATTCTTTTTCGCTTCTGTTATCTTTTGCTTAATGCTTAGTTTGGCGGCAGGCTTGATTTCTTCTATCTCACCATCCTGAAACAAATCGTTTATTTTCGACATTTGTTCATGAGCGGTCGTGCCTATGACATGGGAGTATGTATTGAGCGTTAAGGTTACATCAGCGTGACCAAGAACATCCTGGACAACTTTAGCCGGAACTTCCGCTTCCAACATCCGGGTAGCGAAAGTATAGCGCAAGGCATGAAAAGTAATGCGCGGTAAATCTGCCGATTCCGTTATCTTGTTCAAAACAGAAAAAACTTTGTTCGGTTCTATCGCTGTTCCTATGTTAGTACAAAATAAAAGGGTTCTTTCATTCCATACCGAACCGGCTTTCGCTTTCTCTGCTTCCTGCCGTTCCATATGCGCCCGCAAAACAGGAACAATACTAGGCAGTATCGGCACTTGCCGCCGACTGCTTTTTGTTTTCGGTTCAGAATAATGCAACTCCGATTCCCCTGTATCTGGGTCTTTCACACGCGATACCGAACCCTTAACGGCAATGCTATTGCTCTTCCAGTCGATGCAATCCCAAGTGAGGGCCAAAAGTTCGCCTCGTCTCATTCCTGTTGCCAATGCCAGCTTAAATAATGCTTCATAACGGTGTCCCACCGTTGCTTCCAAAAACTGCTTCTGTTCTTCATCAGTAAGAATGCGAATTTCCTTTTGTTCCAATTTCGGCGGTATCGTTGCCCTCGCCGGATTATAAGGTATGATTTGGTTGCGTATCGCCTGTTCCAACGCGCCGGAAATGATATTTTTAACTTTCAATACCGTCCATGATGCAAGCGGGGCTTTTTTCTTATTTCCCCTTGTCATATCATTAAGCAATTTTTGTATATGGTCTGGTCGCAACCTTTGCAATTTTATATCGCCAAGTTCGGGACGGATATGCGTTTCAATGCAATAATGATAGGTCGTATAAGTCGCTGGGCGGACGCTATTTTTTTTATAATCTTTCATCCATGTATCTAACCAACCGCCGAAAGTTACATCATTCTGTTTTATGTATTCGGAATCGTCAGGCGCGTTATCAATGTAATTAATTAACTCTTTAAGTTTGCGTTTCACTTCATTTTTTGTCGGGGCATAAACGGATTTTGTTTTGCGTTTTCCTGTATCGTCATCAATGTAACTGTACCGCCCTTCCCAGCTCCCATTATCCCGCTTGCGGATTGAGCCGTCACCACGTTCCCTTCGTTCATCTGCCATTTATGATGCCCCCTTTCTTGAAGTGGATTTTTTATCTATCCAGTTTTGGAATTTATCAGCAGGGATAACAATCCGATTCCCAATGTATATGGATGGAAAATCTTTTTCTGAAACAAGTTTATAGGCACTGTTTCTTCCAATGCCGAAAATTTTCTGTATATCTCTTACTGTATAAAATGATGGCGATATTTTATTGTCTGTTGATATCTTCATAAAGCACCCTTTCATTCATAAAAACCCTAATACAAATAATAGCTAAAATATAAACATCACAACTCCAATATTTAATTTTTGCAACTCCTTTCCGATTTGATTTGCAATTCTTCGAGAAAGGGTTTGCGTTTTTGCCCGACAGAAAAAATACCTCTCTATAATTACTGGTCAGCAAAACGGGATTTTGGCAATGTTTTTTGAAAAAAATTGCAAAATTAAGAAAAATTAATAATTTAGCTGAAAAAAAATTGCTCTTTCTTTGCCAAAATCCTATTTTCAAACGTTGTAATTATATAGGGATATTTTCAAAAATCGTTTTAATCGCATTTCGCGCTTATTGCTTTTTTGTGACTTGCAAGCATAGGAAGTGTGGCAACACATGATAAATCATTGCCCCACGTCCGTAAAACCGAACCGCCTTTCGGCATACGGTTTCTGCTTGTCGGGAATGTCCCGAACCCTCATTTTGGGGAGAACCCAACCCCTTATTACTTAGAAAATATGAAAAGGAAATTGAAGCATGGAGAACAAAATAACAGATGGTCGGAAACGGAATATCATCTTGCGTGTTGCTGTTACAGAAGACGAACGCGATTTTATTTATGAGAAAATGAGCGACCTTAAAACAAAAAATTTCGGTGCTTATGCCCGAAAAATGCTGATTGATGGTTATGCCATTAATACCGACTATTCACACTTGAAAGCGGTTGCCGCTGAAATGCAGAAAATTGATATCAGCATTAAGCAAATCGCGAACCGTGTAAACAGTACGACACGAATATATGAAAAGGATTTTGATGAAATGAAAAAGGGGATTGCGGATATATGGCAACTGCTAAAATCAAGCCTGTAAAAGAATTTTCTCGAAAAAAATATATTTGAAACTTACTGAAAAGTATGATACAATGCAATTGTAACTGAGAAATCAAAAGACAATTATGTGCCACCCGATAGAGCGGTCACTCTACCGGGCAAGGTATGGTGCTACTGACACCACACAATACAGACAAGGTCTGCGACACACGCATTATTATAAAACATATTTGACGGTATGGCAAGTAAAAATGCGGTTTGTAAGATTCTTTCCCATCGAATAATCGGCGGGGTGTAAGTGTGGATTAGCGCGTTTACATCCTGTCTTTTTGGTTTCTCGCGGGACGATTCATAGGGCATACTGCCCTATGAAATCCGTTCTGTGAGGAATCAAGCATCGACATTTCTTATATGCTTCGGTGCTTACATGTTTCGATTGGAGGATTTTTATGTTCGGAGAAGATTTTTGGGGGAGGGTAAATTTACAGCAAATCGGAGAATTTTTGCGGCAGGGAAGCGAACTTCCCGAAATTGAGGAAGGTACACCAGAGGAAAGATACAGAAAGCACAAAAAAGAAATTTATGATAGTATATGCGGTTTCCGTGACAAAATTATTGCCCATGATTGGGGGAATTGCAAAGAAAAAGATAGGGAAGTATTAACAGAGGGATTTTGGGAAGATTTTATAAATGCGGGGGGCAGCATGTTGGAACTTTACTTTGATATGGGCTTGCAGGCGGGTATGTTTTTATCACAAGATATGCAAGCAAAGCTACCTAAAGATATCGAAAAGAAACCAGATTCCTAAATTAGAGAAATGAAGTGAATATCAGCCTATTCAAATAAGGATTCCGGCAACCGAAATATTGAAAGCAAATATTTTATAGCATAGCCTGTTTTCCCTCGCCGGAAACTCTATTCAAATAGACGTTTTCAAGTGAAAAACTCTATTCAAATAGGGCTTGCAAAATGCCCTCTGTGGCAAAAAACTGTGGCACGGCAATCGCTTTTCGGCGGTTGCCGTGCCATTTGTCCATGATACGAGAAATCTTGTAGGGGTGTGGGTTCTCCCACATAAAAGGGGGAAGTCAACGAAGTTGACGGGGAATCTCCCCTGACAAGCAAATCCGCCGCTCTTGGGGTTCCCTTGACACCGAAGGGGGCAAGGGGCGGCGGATTGACGAAATTGTGCTACACGCAATTTCTGTGCTTGCTGGTAGCTTAATTATCTAATCCTTGCATAAATAAGCAGAGAAGCAATTAAAAAAGCGCATTACCTGCTACGAATCTATCAAGTGCGTGTCTCTCCATTTCGTATTATAATTTCATAAAACCAATAATCATGTTATCCATCACTTTGGGAATGGTTAAGTTCCATCGCTCATCCTTATATAATGATAAATCGTATGTCCTTGTAAATTGCGAAAATTCCTTTTGAATTTCTAGGAACATTTGAAATTGGCTTTCAATTTTCGGAGGGACGTTCGTATTGCCATTGAAAAAACTAAGTGTATATTTTCTATCAATAGGAACGATTAAATTTGGCATAAAGAAATGAAGCATTTTTGATGCCGTTACTAATATCGGCTTACCAGCAGCTACCAGATTTAAATTGAAAAACAATTCTTTGAGCTGGTCTTGAATATGTATGCTTTCATATAGATAACGTACATCTTGCTCTTCCAACTGTTGCAATGCATGTCCGTGAGCAAAAATAGATTTCTCAAAGTCATCGTATTCACTAAGTTTTGCACCTCTGCCATTCATATTCCATGCGCACAACGTAACATAGACTAACTTCACAAACTCGCTTGTAATTTTATTACCGCCATAATTAATAATCTTTTGGTACAAATACCATCCTGGGTCATATAGCCGATATTCCTTTGCTGTTTTTTCTAAAGAAGCGGAAAAGATTCTTTTGTCATTAAAAACAATAAGATTTTTCATAGGTTCATTATTCATATGGGTTATCCTTTCTACGTTGCTTTCTTGCTATATATTTTCATTTGAAATCTGTTGTTTAATGGATTGCTTTTCATCAATTTCATTATTTGGTTCAAATTCCATCTGCCTTTTAATATAAAGTTCATTGTAATAACGTTCTTGATTTTTTTCACGCTCTTCATACTCTTCGGGTGTTTCCTCAATAGACAATTTTGATAAGTCTGCCCTATCTGGTATTGGGAATATTCCATCAATAAGCCGTGTTAGAGTTTCACTTAATTCATAACGTGCAACTTTCATGGGAAAAGGCAAATTATACATATAGTCGATAGCATTATCAATATATTTATACTTTCTTTGCTGAGGAGAAATAAATAATTGATAGAGGTCAAAAAAAGCATTCCAAAAATCAAAAAAACTACTTGCTGTGAAGAATATATTGAAAGCCTTTTTATGACTGTCATTATCCCATTTTCTAAATGTATCTTCAGAAGATGTAAAATTTTTAATTGCCTTAATCGCCTCTTCTGAAAGCCCCATTACTCTTATAACATTCTTAATATCTTCATCAGTACTTTTTATATCAGATAGGCAAAGTAAAAAGTCAGTAGACGTTTCAAGATGTTTTGCAATATCTCTTAATATTTCAGTTTTCGGTGAATGAGCATCATTTTCAATCATATTCAACAATTCTCGCTTAATAAAAATTCTTTCGGCAAGGTCTTTTTGTGATATACCTTTATATTGACGTACATAAGCAATTCTGCCGCCGGTTGTCTTAGGGACATCGCCTTTAGGTTTTGTTACTTTTCTTATTTACAAATCCTTTCTGTTATTATTTTGTTACATATTTATTTTTATGTGACAAAATTCTTGACGGAGTCAATATAGAAGTGCTATATTACATTAGTTTTGTTACCATTCTATCATATGTGTAACATGATGACGAGGGCAAATCAAAAAAAGGAGGATATATTTTATGGAAAAGTTAATTTCGAGAAGTGCAGCACTAGGTATTCCTGCGATTGTGCTTTCTGTCGCAATGGCTGTGGCAAGAGCATCAGGATTGAGAGGTGGTGCAATAACGACGACCGCCCTAAAATCAATTGGACCTTTTGGAATGAAAGCAGGTATTGTATCATTAGGTCTAATAGGATTAGCTTCTCAATCATTTATTGATTTTGGAGTTGAAGCCACAATCATGGCTGTAATTAAAGAAGTACTTAAAACCAAAGATGCTAAGACTGTGAAAAATAATATTGATACAAAATGGTGGATTAGCAAGTCATTAAAACTGAAAATCAAAGATTATATTGATAAAATAACTGTTTCACCCGAAAATATCGACCACACACTTTGAGGATTATAAAGATGCTACAGTAGTGTTTGAATTATGTTGGATGTAGAAAAAATTTAGAGAAAACGAACAAACATAAGTTTATATGAAATCGGACACTGCCTATGTATTGTCCGATTTTTATTGCTAAAATATTGCACTTGATTTTATATAACTAATTTGTTATAATTGTTTCAAGAGAGGGCATACTAATAATGTTTGAAGTACATTTTTACGAAGACAATCAGGGCAGACAGCCCATCAAAAAGCTTTTGGATGATTTGCAAAATAAATCGCACACCAACAAAGATTCTCGCATTCAATATGAAAAAATACTTACTTATATTCGTTCATTGAGCAAGTACGGCACGAGAATAGGTGAACCGGTAGTTAAACATATAATTGGTGATATATGGGAATTGCGACCATTAGCACACCGCATATTATTTTTCTACTGGAAAGATAATAAATTTATACTTTTGCATCACTTCATAAAGAAAACTAATAAAACACCGCCGAAAGAAATCAAACAGGCGGAGCGAAACATGAAGGATTACAAAGAAAGGAATGAGTGAATATGACAGTCAATAACTCTACAAACTTTGATGATTATTACAATGACGATAACAATGTTACTCCATTTATGCGAGCCAAAATTGAGTTTGAAGTGGATTTAATCGGCAAGCTGATTGAAGCAAGGGAAAGCAAAGGCTTCACACAAGCCCAATTAGCCGAAGCAGCCGGAATAAAGCAATCGGCTATTGCAAGGCTGGAGAGCTTAAGAGCCACACCACAAATTGATACACTATTTAAGGTTTTAATGCCGCTAGGATATAAATTGGCGATTGTGCCTGATGAGAAAAGAATGTAAAATACTACGCAACATCAAAGAACGTAAATGAAAATTCAATAAAGCTTTTACGGAACTCAAAAAATATCTTGAGAAGCAGCCACACATTGATTTAGATATATAAAAGCAATTAAAGGTAGATTATATGTTTCATGAAATCGATTTAGGCAACGATAATAAATTAATCCTTTTTAAGAATGAGGATTTTTGGAATAGTATCTTACCTAAAACATTTGAAGAGTCTAAATGGATTGATGTTGTTACTTATAACTTTAATTTTAACAATTATTCTGAAAAGAGCTTTTATAATAAGCTTAAAGATTTAGCATCTAAAGGTATTTCTATCAGACTTGTATATGCAAAAGAAACATATAGCAATAATGAAAAAGCTTTAGTCGAAGAAGTATTTAAGTCTTTCGTGCTATGTGCAAAATTGGAAGATAATCATAGTAAAATCTTTTTATCAAATAATATTGCTTATGTAGGATCAGCAAATTTTAGTTTTCATAGCAATAGTAATTACGAATGTGGAATCATTATAAGAAATGCAAAAACCATTCAAAAAATTAGGAAGAGTTTCCTTACGGAACTTGTGAGTTCAAGCAAATTTACATTAGTACCAACAAATCCTTTTGATCCATTACATGATATTGATGACTTATTTGATGTTATAGAATCGATTCTACCACTACTTTATCGAGATAAGACCTGCATAATAGAAAAAAATAATTTGGAATTGATTCCTGAATTAAGAATTTGGGATGATGTTACAAAAATATTATCAAAATCTGCGATTGATTTTGAATATGAATTTACACATAGTTTTTCATGGGAAAAATTTTATTTTTGTTATTATCATAGTAAATCAATTAGTGAGGAGGATTTTATAGAACTTTGCGATTTTGTACTAAATTTTTCTCAACATTTACATAAGTTGAAAAATAACCTCATAAAATCATACACAATTCACGGAAAAGAAAATGTAATACCATTAAAATAATAACGAATGGAAATTTGGGATTAGGCAAAGGCTTGAACTGATTATTGATGAACTTGAAAAATCTCTTGCCGAAGTTGCAGTTGTGAGTTATTCAGCGGCATAATATAGGCAATTATTAGTTTGAATTTTTAATGAGGTACTTCCTTTTACCCATTCCGTTTTCGATAATTTACCCATTATCGTACCCACTACGTTTTGAAACTGTACAATATTAGCTAACACTACTTAACACGATATTTTCCGTCAAGCCGTATCAAATAGCACTATACGGGATTCGATAACACCAACTAACACGACACAAAGAGAATTGGTAAGGAAGAAGTCGGCAGTTCGAGTCTGCTCGAGAGCTTTACGCAAACCCACATGGCATAAGGCTTTGTGGGTTTGTGCATGTCCTGTAAATGAAGAAGTTTTTTACATCATTAGCGGGCAGGGTATGCTAAAAACAACGTAATAAAACAGTTTCAGAAGGTGATGCTATTGTCATGCCCGCACCCCATTTTTTTAATACAAGAGTATTATGTAAGTTACCATCAAGCAACCTTAGGATATCTTTTAAAATTTATTGGGAAAATCAGAAATGAGGCAGTATCAATCTTTAAGCTACTCTTTCCTCTGCATCGCCGCAAATGCCGAAATAGTGTCACCAATTGCATTGAATAAAGTTCCCATCATACTCAAATCGCTTTCATCAAGCCCCTCTGACATAATCATCGCAATTGAGTTTATTAAGGCTAAGATTTCACAACGTTCAAGTTGACTTATTCCTTTAAAATAGTTACATTTATCCATAATGCTATTGTATTCGCAATAAAGGTTTTTAGTGAAGAGAAATATTAAGTCTTTTAAACCTGGGTCATAATCAGCCCCAAAATAATACCAAGCAAGGTTATTAAAGGGGCCAGACGGCTTTTGGTCATAATAACCGCTTGCGGGATAATCTCGCCGAAGACAACGTAAAGCATTGCCCCGCCGGCGGCCGAAAGTGACAAAGCAACAGCGAAATCGGAAATGTTGCCAATCAATACGCCGATAAGCGCCCCAAAAACTGTTGTAAAACCGCATAGCAATGTCAAAGATACTACCTTTCCCCTATTTACCCCTCCCGCAAGAAGCGGGGCGGCAATCGCCATACCTTCGGGGATATTATGCAATGCGATCATTATTGCTATTAACAAGCCAAGATTGAGGTCATGGCTTCCTCCTGCCCCTATTGCAATCCCTTCGGGTACGTTGTGCAACCCAATCGCAATAATCATGATGATGCCTGAACGCAACATCTTTTTCGGGTTCAGGATTACTGGTGTTTGATGATAGAGTTCCTCATGCGTTTCATGTACTTTTAGGTTATTAGCTTTAGCTTCGGAAATTTTGTCAACAATTCGATTGAGCAGCATTATAACAACGACACCGAGAATTAAGCCTAATACAGAACCCGCAATACCCGATAGTTCGATTGCCTCCGGCATTAAACCAAAACATACCACACTTGTCATAATCCCGGCAGCGAATGATAATAACCAGCAAATCACTTTTTCCGATGAGCGTTTGAACAAGAGGGCCGAAAACAAGCCGCCAAGCCCCATCGCAAGAATACCTGCCCCCACACTAAACCATATAACTTGCATAATTAAGCTCCTTTTCATTAATAAGTTAGTCATGGCTAACCATTATAAGTTAGCATAGACTAACTCCGTTGTCAATATACTTTCCCTAAATATTTTACCCGCCGGAAAAATTTTCGCAGAATCTATTGAACGCAAATTATATTTATGCTATGATTTAAACAAAGTTAGCCGGGGCTAACCGGAAGGATATAAGTGATTGAAAACACATGAGTCCGCAGAAAATTACTTAGAAACTATATTTATATTAAATAACAGAGGAAATAAAGTCCGCTCGATTGATATTGTCAATGAACTTGGGCTTTCAAAACCAAGTGTCAGTATTGCGATGAAGAAACTCCGGGAAAAAGACTATATTGCAATTGACAATAGCGGCCATATCACTCTAACCGAGAGCGGAAAGAAAATCGCCGAAACCATGTATGAACGGCATTTGATCATATCTGATGTGCTTATTTCAATAGGTGTTGACAAGGAAACAGCTATATACGATGCTTGTAAAATTGAACATTGTATCAGCGAGCAAACATTTCTTGCGATCAAAAACTTCACCAATAAATAAATTTGTTAATAACTGAAATAACATCTTTCAACTTTCCGCTTGATAAATTTTCAGAAATTGCACTTAAAAGGTCGTTTACTACGCGCGGCCATGTTCTAAGTTTCAAATCATCAAGTAAAGTTTCCGCTTTATTTATATCACAGATCTTACATGCTTTTTCTATTATTTTAAGTGTTTCCCGCAATAAAGCCATATCATCATATGAAATTTCTTCAATTTCTTTATTTTTTTTAATTTCTTTATGCTTGTACTTATCAGCAAGCAAACGAAGCTCGTTAATGAAAGATGGGGTTTTTGTTGATATTATTGTTATATCCTTGTTGTCTCCCGCTTGCCCCAATCTGCCTGCGGTATTTGCGAGTTTCGTTTCCCCTATATTAGCAAGCGCATCTTTCAAATCATGAACGGTTATAGTATATAATTCAATATCTGCTTTAGTCTGCAAAATTATATCTGTGCATATATTTTCAAGCAAAGGAATTGCTTTATTAATTAAACCTATTGTTGCAAGCTGTAACTCCTTATTGATTAACGTATCCCTTAATTCTTGTATTATTTGTTCTCGTTCACGCATATTTGACAGCATAATACCTCCTGATAATCCGCTTGTTTCATATCGCTTTATTTTCGGGTGTGATTTTTATCTGGATTTTTTCATGCGGCAACCATTTTTCCAAGATTCTAACAAGTTCTCCGGTATTAACCGGCTTAGTCGAAAAATCATTAAACCCATTTGCCAAATAATTCTCACGCGCACCTTGGATTGCATTAGCTGTCAGGGCAACGATCGGAAGAAACTCATATTTTCCTCCCATCTCGCGAATTCGTTTGGTTGTTTCAATGCCATCCATGTCAGGCATCATATGATCCATAAAAATAATATCATAATCTCTTTTATTAATAAGCTCAATTGCCCTTGCTCCTGAACTTGCCGCTTGAGCGCCAATATTCATCAACTTCAAAAGGCCGCAGGCAACTCTTAAGTTGAATTCGTTATCATCTACTACCAGCACTTTTGCATCGGGTGCCGATATCATATGATTTTCTTTTTCAGCAATTTTTTCATCTACCTGTTCTCTACTGCCTATTACAGCCGGTATCGTAATAATAAAGGTACTTCCGCATCCATACTCACTTTCGAATGTAATGCTGCCTCCCATCATTTCGACAAACGATTTGCTTATGATTAACCCAAGACCGGTTCCGACAACATGCCGGTTCATGGATTTATCAACTTGCTCAAATGCTTTAAACAACTTTGACTGATCCTCTTCGCCGATGCCAATGCCGGTATCCTTAATTTCAAAGATCAGCGAGTTGTCAGACATTGATATACTCAACCGTACATAACCTTCTTCGGTAAATTTTATAGCATTTCCGATGATGTTCGTCAAGATTTGACGAAGCCTTAACTCATCACCATATAAAATTTCGGGTAAATCGCTTCCTCTTTTTAGCCTTAACTCCAATCCTTTTTTTTGAGTAATATAAATGAACATTTGCTCAATTTGGTCAAGGAATGTATTAAAGTCATAATCAATAGGGTTAAGTGTAAACTTTCCTGCTTCGATTTTGGAAAAATCCAATATATCGTTTACTATTTCAAGTAGAGCTTTTGATGATACCGCTATATCATTAACATATACTTTTTGACGTTCGTTAAGCTGTTCGTGGAGCAAAAGCTCTCCCATTCCGATTATCGCATTCATTGGTGTCCTGATTTCATGGGACATATTTGACAAAAAAGCGCTTTTTGCTTTGTTTGCCTCTTGTGCTTCTTCCAGCGCAACCTCCAATTGTTCGGCAGATGCCCGGAGTTGTTCATTCATTTCAAGCATTTCAAGCTGATTGCACACTCTCAATTTTACAATCGAAGAGGAAAAAGGTTTTCGTATATAATCAACAGCGCCTAATGCCAGCCCCTTTTCTTCACTTGCCACATCCTCAAGCCCTGTAATGAATATCACCGGTATATCTTTTGTTTTTTCAGAATTTTTAAGCGCGGTGATTACTTCATATCCATCCATATCTGCCATTAATATGTCAAGCAGAATCACATCGGGAAGATTTGTCTGCGCCGCGATAAGGGCATCCCGCCCGTTGCCGGCCGCATAAATCTTGTAGTCCGGCCTTAGAGCTTTGCTAAGCTCCGTAATATTAATTTTTTGATCATCAATGATAAGCACACTATGTTTGCTCTTGTTCATTTTCTCCGTCCTCCAAATATGCGAGCCTGTTTACTATCTCCGTCAATTCCATATTGTTGACAGCCTGCCGCAGCCAATCTGTAAGGCCATCGTCAGAATTATACTGATATTGGTCTATTTCATTCATAGCAGTGTCTAAATCATCCATATCAAACCGCTTACATGCATCTAAAATCATCGCAAGAAGAGCCTTATCCGGCTCCTGTTTCATAAGTTTAGGATTTTCGTTGTTATAAATTGAAAGTATTTCGCTTAAATCGCTGATAAGTTTCCATGCGGTTTCAAGAAATGCCGGGTTATGTTCATTAATATATTTAATGTCTCCGGCCCCAGCCGCTTTTTCAAGGGCCTCGGCCTTACGCCCGACTTGTTCGGCAAATAGAAAATAACTCGTTCCTTTGATACCATGTACTGATACTTTATACTTAGAAAGGTCGTTTTCATCAATAGTTTTTATTGACATAAGCAAAAACCGGATATTATCAACGTATGAACGTAATAATTCCATGTACGCAATTTCATCGTTATTAATCTGTTCAAGGCCTTTAGAAATATTAATCCCGGCGATTTCCCTATTTAAAACCGATACTTTAAATTCACTTACCTTATTATCTGTCTTAGTAAGTTCCGCAAGAAAAGTTTTCAATAATTGGAAAAATAGCGGTGTTTCAGAAATAACTATTTCAAAAATCTTGTTCCGCGCCGCTTGCTCCAGTTTCAGCGCGGTGGCGGATAGATCTAATTTGCCGATATTGGCCAATGATGTTTTTATTGTATGAATATGGATAATATAAAAACGCATATCGTCTTCATTATGATGCCACGATTCATTTTCAATCAATTCTTCCAATTTGGCAAGGGATTTTCCTGCTTCCTTTATAAATATTCTAATAAATTCCGGGTCATCCGTATCTTTCGGCAGGATATTTTGTTCTTTTCTTGCCGCTGCTTCATTTCTTGCTTTATCAATCACTTCCAGCGGCTGTTTGTCGCGGACCATTTTATTAAGCAACATATTCATCTGCCTAAGGTCAATGGGCTTGGAGATAAAATCATCAAAGCCATTTCCTAAAAATATATCCGCCTGTCCGGCAACAGCATTAGCAGTTAACGCAACGATAGGCTGACTATATCCCAAGCCGCGGATACGTTTTGTTGCTTCTATTCCATCCATTTCCGGCATCATATGGTCCATGAAAATAATGTCATATGTATTACCATCTTTTATTTTTTCGATTGCTTCATATCCGCTTGCCGCCGAAGTTATTTTTAATTCGTATGGCATCAAAAGCCCTTTAACAACATAAATATTTGTTTCAACATCATCTACTATTAAAATACTTCCATACGGCATCGAATCACGAGTAATTTGGGTCCTTCTCATTTGTGCGCTATTGTTTATCCGGAACAGCCTGAGGTTATCAGCCATCTCTTTACCAAGCACTTCTGAATTAGCACGTTCTTGCGGGATATGTACAGTAAAAGTAGAACCCACATCTTTTTCACTTTCGACACTGATTTTCCCGCTCATTAAGCGAACCAGATTATTTGTGATGCTCATACCCAAACCCGTCCCTTCTGTGGCACGGTTGGTCTCCATATTAAACCTTGAGTATTCATCAAATAATTTTTTTACATGTTCTTCCGTCATTCCTTGTCCCGTATCGCTAATAATGATGACAAGGACAAATTCGTTATTCGGGCGCCGGGGGGCATCCGCCTCTTCTGTTCTGACTGTCAGGCTAACTATGCCATCCGATGTATATTTAAACGCATTTGAAAGCAAATTATTCATAATTTGCTTGATGCGCAGTTCATCACCTAATAATTGAGCAGGCATGTTCTCATCAACATGAAGCTCAAATGCTATCCGCTTACTTCCGACCCGCATCAGGTTCAACTGCATTGTATCGCTTATTAAACTGGCTATCTCGTATTTATCGGTCAGTATTTCCAGTTTTCCTGCTTCAATTTTTGAAAGGTCAAGGATATCATTGATAATACCAAGAAGTAAATCGCCCGATGTATAAATTTTTTCAATCGCTATTCTGGTCTCGGCATCCAGATTTTCGCGTTGCAACTGAATTTCAGTTATACCAAGAATAGCGTTCATCGGAGTACGTATTTCGTGGGACATATTTGCAAGAAAAGCCGTTTTGGCATGATTGGCATTTTGAGCGGCATCTAAGCGCTGTTTTTCGTTTTGTTTTATAAAAAACAGGGTTAGCAATAAAATAATAATAATACATATAAAAAGGATAGATGATATACCGAAGTCAACTGAATTAAACATTGCTATCTCATTAAAAGAACTTTTAACAATCATCGGCAAACCTTTCTGATAAGTTACATTACATTATAACTATAACCTAATATTTGGGCGCATATTAGACCCTTGAATGAATTTTTTTTTGTAGTTTTTATTGCGCGTATTTGTACTTTTGGGTGTATTGTCATGCTGCCAATATTTAACTTTTAAAAATTTGTTGACAATTCATTCAAAATAGGAGAATAATAAAACTATGAGCAGCATACCCGGAAGGGATACTTTCACGAACGGTTATCGCACCGATGACCCGAACCATTACATCAGACAGCGTTTAAACACGTTGTTTTCTAGTATTGCAATGAATCCCGTTATCTGCGTATGTGCGGGGGCAGGCTGCGGAAAAACGCGCGCGGTTTCTGATTATTTACGCCAGGAGAAGCGGGCATACTGTTGGTTACAATTTAGCAATCGCGATAATAATACAGCACGTTTTTGGGAAAATTTTACTAATGCCAGTATGCAATATGATATCGCTTCCGCCGAAAAACTTCGGGAATTTGGTTTTCCTGATACTGAAGAAAAGCAAGAATGGTTCTCAAAACAAAATAATAGTTCTCTAATAGAAAAACCCGGTTTACTCGTATGGGATGATTTTCATCTTGTAAATGAGCCGGCCGTACTTCGCTTTGCCCAAAAAATAATTAAAGAGATACCGCCGGGCTCCTCAATACTTCTTATTTACCGCGATTTGCCGGATATAAATATGGAGAAGCTCCAAATAAAAAGTTCCGTATCAGAAATACGGGAGATTGACTTAAGCTTTAATGAATCTGAATTAACAGAATATCTTAGTAAACAAGGACTGCTTCTTGACAGACAGACTGTCCGTGAAATATATGAAGATACGAAAGGGTGGGCTTTCGCTGTAAATCTTGTGGCGCGGTCACTTAAAAGGGTCCCGACTTATTTTGGGTATGTGAAAAATACCTTGAAGCAAAATATATATAGATTGATGGAAGGCGAAACTTGGGATATTATTTCCGGACAGCTTAAACATTTCCTGGTAAGGCTTTCACTAATAGATCATCTTGCTATTGATTTGATTAGAATATTGGCGGATGATAGTGACAATTTAATAGAATTAAAAAAGCAGACCGCATATGTACGTTTTGACAATTATGGGGGCTCTTGTTTAATCCATCATTTATTTTTAGATTTTCTTCGTACAAAGCAGAATATTCTTACCAATGAAGAAAGAAATGAAACCTACAAGATTGCGGCTGATTGGTGTACACAAAACAACTTCAAAATGGATGCGCTCAATTATTATGAAAAAATCGGGGATTATGAATCAATCGTCCGTGTGTTTTTAGAATTACCTTTAATATTTACTTATGATGTCGCAGAATATTTAATCGGAATATTTGACCGGGCGCCTGTGGAAGCATTTGACTGCGTAACGCATTTCGCTGCAATTCATATGAATGTAAACGCGAGTCTGGGTAATTTAAAAGATTGTTTCAAATTAGCCGAACATTATGAGCATAAATTTCTCGCGGTTCCAGAGGATAAACCGATACGTATTATTACACTTAGCGGAATATATTTTTGTCTTGGCCTCATCCGTTCGGCGCATGCATATGACGATAATTATGATTTTGATATTTATTTCAGTAAAATGTTCGACTGTCTTACTGAAGAAATATTTAATTCATTCAAGATGATAGACTGTCCGCGGGGCCCCTGGCTTAACCTGACATACTCATCAAAAGCGGGAATGCCGCAGAAATATATCGAAGCATTGATACGAAGCGAAAAGGCCTCCGCCCGTTTTTCAAATGGTGTGACAATGGGTGCGGATTATTTGATTCAAGGTGAATTGTTGTTTTATAAAGGTAATATTAAAGAGGCAGAGCCTTTTATCATTCAGGCGATAGAAAATTCGTCTAAGCGAGAGGCATATGATACTTTGCATCGGGCATTATTTTATCTGATGAGAATTGCTGTCGCTGAGGGTAATATAAAAAAAGCGGAAACCGCGCTGCATGATGTAGAAAAATTACTTGGCAAAAAAAAGTATTATCAGCGTTTTCTTTCATATGATATTGCTTATGGCTGGTTTCAATATATTCTTCGCCGGCCTGATATGTTCCCCCGATGGCTGACAGAAGTATTTTCTCCTTATTCTCATGCTTCTACGATAGAGAATTTCGGAAATCAAATAAAAGCACGTTATCATTATTTAACCAGGAATTATTTACCGCTATTATCCTATATAAATGAAATGAAGCAAAGGGAATCATTTCTTTATGGCCGTATTGAAATGTTTGCAATAGAAGCCTGTGTCCACTATCAAATGAAGAACAAGTCAGCGGCTTGGGCGGCCCTGAAAGAGGCTTATGAAGTAGCGGTGCCTAATGATATTATTATGCCATTTATTGAATTGGGTAAGGATATGCGGACACTTGCCACTATTGCTTTAAACGAAATATCAAATAGCTCCGGGCCGGATATTGACATTCCGCGTTCATGGTTGGAATCAATCAAAAAGAAAACAACGTCATATGCCAAAAGCCAATCAATGTTTATCACTGAATACAATCTATTTAACGGCAGCGGAAATTTATTGACTGCCCGTGAGCAAGATATTTTGCGTGATTTGTATCATGGGCTGTCGCAAATGGAAATTGCAAGCAAACGGAATCTGTCAGTTAACACAATTAAAATGTATACCAAAATTCTTTATAATAAACTTAATGTCCACAAAATAGCCGACCTTATCCGTATCGCCGCTGAGCGAGGTTTAGTATGATTAAAAAAATGGGGTATATCACGGCGGAGAGGATTTTTCAGCGCTCCCTTCCAATTTATTGAATAACTTATTTACGATTTGAATAGCCGGTTCAAGCTCATCATCAGATATATCTTTGAATAATTCTGTCAGGGCTTCCGCACCCTTTTGTTCGCTTTCAGAAAAAAACGTAAATGTTTTTTCGGTAAGGGTGACAATTAAAGCCCGCGCATCAGATTCGGAAGGCGAAAAAGAAACATACCCTAAAGCCGCCAGACGTTCAAGCATCTTCTTGACATTTTGGCGGCTTGTCCCGGTAAAATCAGCAATATCTTTAATTGTCGGTTTATCAATATTCATTTTCAAAATAAAAATCAGTAAAAAAAATTGCTTGGTTGTAAGGGCAGGGATTATTGTATCACCCCATATTTGCAGTTTATTCGCCAACAAAAAAATACTGCCGAAAAAATAACTGATTTTATCGTCTCTGTTCACTTAGTCTCCTAATCAAAAGCATTTTCAATCGCCTTTAAATACGCGTTTGAAGAAACAGTTGCCCCTGTAACAGCTAAAGGCCCGCATAATTACCATCACTGACATTCGTCAAATTTATTCCATTGATTTTAATTGATTTCCCCGCCGATAACCCATTGGTTAAAGCGATAAAAAATCCCGTTAGAATAATAATAAAAACTCCGCCCGCAATTAATAATTTCTTTTTCATATTTTCATAACCTCGGCAAACTGCTTTATTTTTTCATCGCTTATTGTATTTGTATATTCCGATTTTTTGGCAGCGGCTTTCATAACTAAACGCCCAAAAAATCCTGCTTTCTTCGGGTCAAATATCCCACCTAAAAAACTCATTGCTTTTGCCGCATTAATTATTTCGGCCGAAAAATTATTTTTGAAATATTCTTTTTCACTGCTTTCGTCTAAACCGCTTACAAATAAGCCGAGCTTTTTGTCGCGGATATTATCCGCATTTTTCTCCAAAAATGTTTTTAATTCTTTACGGACCATACCTACATAAATCGAACTTCCGAGAATAATACAGTCGAAGTGAGAAAGGTCGGGAGTATTTTCGTTTGATAAATCGTGGATTATACCGCCGGTTATTTTTGCGATCCGCTCTGCTATCTCACGGGCAGCACCGTTTTTTGTGGCATAAAGAATCAATGTTTTCATTTTATTTTCCTCTCAAAATAATATAAGCAACCTATTACCTACATTATATTATACGCAATAGGTTGCCTTTTGTCAAGCAAAAAAAAGAGTAGTCCCGCCACCCGGCGATACTACTCTTTCGGGATTAAACCTGCCATAATAAAACAACTCCTTCCATATATAGTATTTTTTTACTAGCACTCTTCGTTGTTGAGTGCTAATTATTAATGCTTATTTAGCTATTATTTTTCCGTTGAAACTACCCTGTCTTTATTCAGCATGTCATATATACAAGGAATTACGAACAAGGTCATCAATGTCCCATAAGCCAGCCCGCCAATTGCAACGAGCGCCATCGGGCGGGAAATAGTCGCGCCCATATCTTGTGAGAATACCATCATCGACATTGCAAGAATAGTTGTAATCGCCATCATCAGAACCGGCCGGAGCCTCGTCCGCCCGCCTTTAATCAAAGCATCATATTTACTCATTCCCTGTTCACGTAACTGATTTACGAAATCAATCAGGACTATCCCGTTACTAACGATAACCCCGGCAAGCAGGATGAAGCCGATTAATGAGATGATACTAAGAATATTATTACTCGCAAGTAAAGCAAGGAAACCGCCGGTAAATGCCAACGGCACGGTGAACATAACAATAAAAGGGCTGGTCAGCGACTGGAATTGAGCAACCATAATTAAAAACATAAACAGTAATGCAAGCAACAGCATTAAATAAAGCTGTCCCATTGCTTCCCCGATAAACTCATCTTCGCCGCTAAAACTAAGCTCATAACCCGGGGGTAAACTGTAACCGGATAATGCCCGTTCGACCGCCGCTGTCACCAAGGTCACGTTATAACCTTCCGCAATCGCCGCCGTTACCGGGGTATAACGGGTCTGATCCTGCCGCCTGATGGAATTAGGTGAAAATGTATCTTCAAAAACTGCCATCTCTGACAGGCTGACTTTTGCTTTCCTGCCATCACTGTCAGTTACGTCAATTTCGATTTCTTTTAAAGTATCACGGGTTAATGCAAGATCACCGGCATGTTTGACATAAACGTCATAATCGCGGATTTCCGTTTGTAAAGCGGTCGTACTTGCTGCTGTACTTAACTTTGCATGTACTTGTTGGAACACCTGGGCAACTGTCAAACCATACTCAATCGCAATATTGCGGTCAACGATAACCCGAAGCTCACCGCTTTGGTCTTCCGAACCGTCAGATACATCAATCGTACCCGGAACAGTTTCTACAATCTTCGCAATCTCTGTCGCTATCGCCTGCAAGGTGTCAAGCTCACGTCCCGTGATATTGATAACAATACCGGTACCACTCAACATGCTGATATCCATATCGGAAGTTTGAATCGCTAATTCAATTTCTTCCCGTTCGATGATATCGGCAAGCAACTCTTCTATTTCCGCCGCAATTACTAAATTGGTGCGCTTTTTGTCTTCGCCCATCAGGACAAAAACGCTGGTTTGATTAGCAGATGAACCCATTCCGCCGCCGAATAACATGCCCATATTGTTGCCGCCGGCCATCGCCCCGGCATCAATAACTTCGGGAATATTGAGAACAATCTCTACCACTTCATCAGTTACCGCCGCTGTTGTTTCAAGCAATGTGTTCGCCGGAAACTCCATGCTAAGTGACATTTGGGTGCTATCCATATCATCCATGAATTTGAATCCCTTGGAATATGTAACAAGGCCGGAGATTATCAAAAGTAAAATCGCCGGGACGATAACGATATATTTACGTTTTAAACTGAAATGCAGACTTTTTTCATATAAATCAACCAGTTTTTGATACCATTTGTATTCGGCTTTGATTTCGGCTTTGTTGAATACCTTGGAAGCAAGAGCCGGGACAACGGTCATTGCAACAATAAGACTTGCGCCAAGTGAATATCCTATCGTCAGGCCCATATCAACAAATAATTGACGGGTGATACCTTCCGTAAAAATAATCGGGGCAAAAACGCAAATCGTTGTCAGGGTCGCGGCAATAATCGCGCCCCGCACTTGCTTTGCCCCCTCAATCGCCGCTTCAGCCCGTGAATAACCTTCCGCACGAAGGCGGAATATATTTTCAATAACCACAATCGAATTGTCAATTAACATCCCCATCCCCAGGGCAAGGCCGGATAAAGAAATGACATTTAGTGTCACCCCGGAAAAATACATTAAGACAACCGCCGTAATCAAACTAATCGGAATCGAACAAGCAATAACCAAGGTTGGTTTGATATCGCGTAAGAATAAGGCAAGGAACAGTATAGCAAGCAGTGCACCATAAACTACATTATTAATAATCGCGTTCATAACCAAATCAATATAGATACCTTGATTCATGAAAGTTATCAGGATTAAACGCTCATCTTGCTCCATCAAGTCGTCATATTTCTTGAGCAAACGGTCAGTAACATCACCGGTTGAATAACCGGTCTGCTTCTGAATCGTCAGGATAATACCGTTACTTCCATTAACATTAGTGTAAATCTCGGCAAGGTTATCAGTTTTAAAGACATCGGCAACCATATCAAGGGTAATGATATCGACCCCTTCCATCCTCATATTCAGCAACGGCATCGCCGCAAGGGCAGCGATATCATCCGGTTTGTCACCAACACGGACGAGATAGTCAACCCCTTCTTCCGTCACATAACCACTTGGCATTGAGAAATTCTGGGCTGAAAGCAATCCTCTGATCGTATCGACAGTAAGAATGCCGTGCATATCAGCGCTAAGATACGCATCTTCTTTCGCTTCGGCAAGTTTTTCTTCACCTTCAATAACTTGCTCTAAAGCTTCTTTTAGTTTTTCCAAGCTATCATCAATTGTCTCCTGCCCGCTTTCGAGCTGCTTTTCACCGGCTTCAAGTTGCTTCAAAGCGGCTTCAAGCTGAGCTTCAGCGCTTGTTAACTGCATCTCGCCCAAACTCACCATCATCTGGCCATTGGCAAATTCAATCGCCGCAGTGAGATTACCTTTCGCCAACTCGACGATTGCGTTGTCAACTGTAATGAGATTTTTTTCAATTTCCTTAAGTTGGGTATCCATCAAGGCCAGATATTGGTCACCGCTCATCCCCATCGTTGCGGCATGAACTGCAGTAGTAAGGCGGTCAATAGTCGAATCAACGGTTGCCTTTTGGGCATTTACTTCGGCTTCGCTCATTCCTGCCTGGGAAGCAAGGGTAAGCAAATTTGCTTCTTCAGTTTTCATTGTACTTAAAGTAAAACCGAGGGCTATATTTGCATTATTTAGGGACATACTTCCAAAACTTGAATCCATTGCAATAATTGCTGCAAATAATGAACCAGTTACCGGGTCTGAAACATGATCATTGATAACCGTATCACCAGAACCGCCCAAAATCATACCGCCGATAAGCGGGAGTACCATGTTTTCTACCAAATTTATCCCATCTTGTAATTGCGCTAACCCGGCAAATAATTGTAACGCCTGTTCAAGTAATTTTTGCCCTTCCCGCGCTTTTTCCAGCCCTTCAAGCAACCCTTTTACCGTTGCCGTATTTGTCACTATCTGTATCTTCGCCGCTTCCAAACTAGCCTTGCCGGTTAAAAGCAATTTTTCTGCTTCTGCTAACTCGGCAATAACTTCATCCCGCTTTTCTTCTAATTCTTCACGGCCTTCTTCTAACTCGGCTCTTCCATCAGCAATTTCATTTTGACCATCGTGGATTTCGCGCCGGCCGTCCCGAAGCTCCCGGCGGGCATCATTAAGTTCCTGCCGGGCTTCGTCAAGTTTTGTCTGACCGTCTAATATTTCTTCCCGCCCTTCGGCCAACTGCCTTTCTGCATCGGCCATTTCACCTTCGATAAAGCCAAAGACCTGTTTATTTATTTCATCAATTTTTTCCTGACGGATAATAACATGGACACTTTCTTCCAAAAGGCCGGAAGTACTGACCGAAGCAACCCCTTCAATACTTTCAAGCTCCGGCACGACTTTGCTAGTGACAAGTTCACTTATTTCAGAATATGACATATTCCTTCCGCCAACAGCGGAAATCATTACCGGCATCATATCCGGATTCATTTTCATAATAATCGGATTGCCAACCGAATCATCCCAAAAAGGTTTGATTTGGTCGATTTTTTCACGTATCTCCAAGGAAACAGCATCCATATTCGCACTTTGGGCGAATTCAAGAATAACTAAAGAAAAATTTTCATTCGAAATTGAGCTGATATTTTCGATATTGCTGACGGTCGCCATCTGCGCTTCAACCGGACGGGAAACCACCATCTCAACCGTTTCGGGGCTCGCCCCGACATAAGTTGTCATCACAAGGACATAAGGCAGGCTGATATTGGGCATCAGGTCAGAAGTCATCCGGGTAAAAGAAACAATGCCCAGGATGATGACCAGGCATACTCCGACTAGAATTGTATATGGTTTTCTTACACTTAGTTTTTCAATCATTATGTACTCTATTCAAGTTTACGGATTTCGGGAAACCCCGCAACGTATGCAAGTCCCGCTAACATTAAAGTTGTGGTTATCTTTATTTATCTCAATCGGTTCACTCTCTTCCGCCCCGCAAATACAATTTCCGGTACGGATACCCCTTTCCGTACAAGTCGGCTCCCTATAAGTATAAAAAACAAACGTATGGGTGTGCGGGCTTGGTGAACCGCCTGGTGAAGCACTCGGTGAGGCACCTGGCGAAGCACCCGGGGAAGCGCCTGGCGAGGCACCCGGGGAAGCGGAAGCCGCCGGCCCGGTCAGCCTTGGGATTTGCTGTGAATCTACCAATGTATGGCAAACATTGCAAATGCGCTGCCGCACACCGGCCCGCGCTGTGGTTGGTTCGGTAACAACAACCCAATCGGCCGCCAAATGCCCGCTTGCATGAATGTGTTCCTGATAATATGAACCGCAAGAGCAGGAAAATAAGCGGATTCCCGATACTGTACAAGTCGGTTCATTTAAAACCGAAGCGATATAATTATGTACATGCGGTGAGGGTGATGGCGAAGCATCTTCTTCTCCGAGCGGCGGAAGCCATTCGCGGGCTACCGTCTCATGACAGACAAGACAAGTTCTAATCCGTTCCCCTTCAAGTGTAGCCGTCGGGGCAACAATAATCTGCCATTCGCCGGGTTTGTGCCCTTCGGCATTTATGTATTCATAATAATGATTGCCGCAATCACACATGAAAATCAAGCGCCCGTTATCTAAACAAGTTGGCTGATTATAAACTTCTTCTTTAAAATCATGTTGATGTTCATTTCCCTCTTGGTTTGAATCTTCCGGATCGGTTTCACCGTTGTTATCATTATTATCTGCTTCATTATCCTCATCATCAACCGTAATAATGCTGTTTCCAATTCCAAATCTACTCAAATCAGGCCTTACGATGGAATATATAATAATACATACCGCCGCAAGGCATGTGATAATAGCCAAAATACCCAAAAAAGAATTAAGTACCTTAAAAATCGCACCCATTTGCTCTTTTTCCCTCTATGCTCGTCTTGCAAACTTTGACCAATAGGCCAAAATGCAAACTTTGAAAATCTCTTCACACTATTATAGCCGTTTTTGGCAGATTGGTCTACAAGAAAATTATTACAGTTCAGATGAACTGTATTATTTCTATATACTTAAAAGAACTGTTGCGAGCCAGAAATAAACGATTAGCGACATTGCATCAACAATCGTTGTAATTAACGGCGCCGCCATTACAGCCGGGTCAATCCGGCATTTTTTGGCAACAATCGGTAGAAGCCCGCCAATTATATTAGCTACTACAACTGTAAATAATAAGGTCGCACTTACCGTCACACATATCCGCAAAATATCAGGGTTATTATTATAAGTTAAGTAAACACGGAGAAAATTAACCGTTGAAAGAAGTAAGCCGACCAGCAAGCCAACCCGCATTTCTTTCCAGATAATCTTTATAAAATCCTTGGTTGTTATCTCCATTAATGCCATACCGCGAATTACCATCGTTGAACTTTGGGCACCTGAGTTACCGCCGGTATCCATCAACATTGGGACAAATACCATCAATAAGGGGACAACCATAATCGCTTCTTCAAACCGCCCGATTATCCCGCCGGTTATCATCGCAGCAAACATCATCACAAATAACCAGGTAATCCGGTTTTTCGCCAACTGCGGAACCGATGTTTTCAGATAAGGTTTGTCCGAGGGTGACATCGCCGCCATTTTTTCAAAGTCTTCCGTTGCCTCTTCCTGGACAACATCAATAATATCGTCAACCGTGATAATTCCAACCAAACGGCTTTCCGAGTCCATCACGGGGATATTAATCAAGTCGTATTTGTCAAAAAGCAAGACAACTTCTTCCCGGTCGGTGTCGGTAGTAGTGAAAATAATGCTGGTATCCATAATATCGCCAACGATTTCCTCCGGTTCAGAAAGTAAAAGCGTTTTCACCGAAACGACACCTTTGAGCACCCGTTCTGAATCAGTGACATAACAAGTATAAATCGTTTCTTTGTCCAGGCCAATCCGCCGGATTCGTTCAAATGCCTGGGCGACAGTCAAGTGGCTCTTTAAATCAACGTACTCTACCGTCATAATACTTCCGGCCGAATCTTCGGGATATTTCAGCAGTTGATTAATAAGCTCCCTTGTTTCGCTGGTAACATTAGCAAGAACTCTTTTGGCGATAATCGCAGGCATTTCTTCGATAAAATCGACTGTATCATCGAGGAACAATTCTTCAATTACCTCGAAGATTTCTTTCGCAGATAAGCGCTCAATCAGCGCCTGTTGGATTTCATGAAATAAATTGGCAAAAACGTCCGATGCCATATCCTTTGGCAAAACCCTAAACAGGACTACCCCTTTATCTATCGGCAGCTCTTCAATTAATGCCGCAATATCAGCAGGGTTGACGTCCGTTATGCCGGTACGCAAAAGTTTAAATTGCTTTTCGTCAATCATTTTTTCGAGTTCGGTTAGGTTATTCATTTTAAACCACCTCCACGCAGTTTATTGGTGGCACAAACGAATCCCCGCACTATTAAAGAGCAAAGAGCTTATCTTTACGAACTCCTGTCTCAAAATCAAAGGCGGTTAAATTTGTGCCATTTTCAGTTATGTAGCTTCTACTTCGCGGTAAAGGGTCATCACTTTTATACGACATAATTAACCTCCTTAAATTTTTAGTGTTTTTTAATACTTTTTTTATTTTATACTATATTTGAGGTTAAGTCAAATTTGGGTGGTGTTTTAAAAATCCAGAGCAGTTTGAAACAGATTTCTACATCAAAAAAGCCCGAAAATACGGACTTTTCCAAGCGCGAGACGGGACTCGAACCCGCGGCCCCGACCTTGGCAAGGTCGTGCTCCACCACTGAGCCACTCGCGCAAACGATAATGTCTAAGCGACAAATATTAATATACAATACCACTTATATTTTGTCAATACCTTTGTGAAAAATTATTACTGTACCATAGTTTCTGGCAAAGCCAATTTTGCAAACCAGCCTAACCGACACTCTTTCAATCCAGCACGCACCGCACCAAAATACGGCGAACCCGGTCTTTTGTGCAGGTTAACAGGGTCAAGTCCCATTCGCCGCTGCTAAGCCCTTCCTGGTCATCTTCGGCAATCTCGGTTAACTCTGTTACCCGGTAATTGTAAATTACCCCATTAATAGTCTGAAAAATAACTTCATCACCCGGGACAAGTCTATTGATATGCCCAAAATGAGTCCGGTAATTATGGGCTGTCAAAATCATCCGGACCGGGCCGGGTTTCATTTCACCGCCATACCAACAAACAGATATTTTTAGTAATTCATCGGTACAGCGGTCAATTATCGGCAATGTGATTTTCAGCTTAGGAATACTTACAAAACCAATTATATTAAACTCAAGGCCATTAAATGACACCGATGTCACTTCAGCCGGAAATAATGCCAAATCAGCCCCGTCAATATAACCCTCATTGTCAAGGTCATCCGTAAGTGACGGAACCGTCGGTAAGTTTTCCCCTGCTTCAATACCTATTTGTTCAAACAAATTTCTCGCGCGACGTCCGGTAAAAAAATCATCAATTAAACCATATCCGTACAATGTGACGGCAATAGCAATTAAGGCAAAGCCTGATATTATCAAAATATGATAAGTAAGCTTACTCATTTTTCTTTTTATCCCGTCTTTTGAAAGCCGTTGCCGTTAATATCATGGCTAACCCGCAACCCGCCAACAAATAAATCAAGACCGACAAATCCCTTACTCCTGTTTGGGGAATCGGCCCAAGGTCAGCTAGTACCCATTCGCCCGACTCTTCATCAAATACCCATTGGTTATTCGAATTATTTCCGCCGCCAGGGTTATTACCCGGGATTACGATAAGGTGATTGACCACAACCAGCTTTCCGCCATTATTTGATACAGCAAGACCCTCTAACCATTCAATTGATGCCGTACCGGCGATATTATCAATCTCCACCTTCAAAACAGTGTCGCTTAAGATATAACCGCCGGGAGCCTGAATTTCACGAATATAATAAGTCCCGTCACCCAAAACCGGCAGTTCGACCAAGCCGCTTAATATACTTGTAACACTAGTACCTAATTCAAACGCATCCAAATCCGGCACATTCGGTGATGAAGGGTCAGTTTCCCTGACAATCCCAAAAATTGCATTTCCTAAAGGATTACCCGCCGCATTTCGTTTTTCAAATTCCAAAGAAGCGCCATAAGATGTAATATCACCGGCATTATTAAATTCACCAAGCGAAAGCTGGTCTGATGCCATCGGGTCAAATACAAGTGATATTGAAATCGGATCCTCAAATACATAACCCCGGTCGGTTAAGTCTTGCTGGGCAAAAGTAAATTGAAACGGTGCCCCGGGCGGGCCAATCGGAAGGCCGGTAAACATAACCATACCGCTTGTATTAGTTGTCGCCGCCGGCGGCAAAGAAAAGCCGGATAAAGAAAAGTCCAAGAAATTGCTTGCACCGGTCATTGTGATAGTGATACCTTCAAGCGGGCCGACATTATCAAAAACTTCAATAATAATATAACCAAGCAATTCATTTATGACAATTAATTCGCTGACATCACCGCTATTGATATCAGTAGTAGCGCCGGAATCGTCATACATTGTCCCTTCTTCTATTTCAATGCTATATGTGCCATCCGGCTCAATGATTACTTTCAAAACCACATCGCTTATTTTGTAGCTGTCATGGCTTGTTGCCGGTGTTGCCGGCTCCTCTATTTCAACTACATAATAAGTGCCGAACGGTAAATCAGTAAAAATTACTTCGCCGGTTATGTCGTCACTTGTCGCTATAATATGGCCGCTGCCGCCATTAATCGGCTTGCCGCTGGATTCAAAACTGTGAACTTCATCAGCAACCCCACACGCTGCGCCCGAATAAAGTCCAAATACCGCCCCGCCAAGCTCGTTACCGAAATTATCCTGCTTGATAAAACCAAATGAATAGGTTTGGCTGCGGGGGTTTAAGATTTCATCAATCGGGGTATTACTTGCATCAAGGTTGTCAACGATGGTAAAGGTGCCAGTCGGAGTTATTTCCACCCGCCATACCGATGCCGGCGGATGTTCATAACCATCCGGAATTATTGTTTCCCGCATATAATAGGTACCCGGCCGGAGTTCCTCGAATACAACTTCACCGGCGGCATTACTTGTCACCCTGTTATTTGGGTTAAAGTTTCCGCCAACAAGTAAAAGCGGAGGAATATTATTATAGTATAAAGTAAATTGTGCACCGGCAAGCGGCCCGGAATAATCCACCTTTAAGAAATTGAAGGTTTTATCCCCTTTATAATAAAACGGAAATACTACCGTTTGATGGTACGTTGCCCTAACCGCACTGTAAGTTAGTTTAAAATCTTTTATATCTTCTGAAATCGCATAAATTGAAGTTGCCTCCTTAGCGATATTGACAACGACATAATCCACCCCTAGTTCAATACCCTCAAAAGTCAGAGTTCCACTTACGGTTTTTTGTGCGGTTTTAATTGGTACTGCCCCGGCTTTCAAACTGCCATTCTCAATGTCAGCCGGAAGGAAAATACCAAATGTACCCTGATTCCCTGCCTCTGTAATCATTGTTTGCGGGAAAACTTCACCATTAACAATATTAATCGTAATTGAGCCAAGTAAGGTATTTTTTAAGGATAAAAAGCTAACCGTACCGCTGTTAACATTAACGGCAGTTCCGGAAATATCATTCTGCGGGTCACTTTGGGCGGTAATAGTATACTTACCGTCCGGCGCGACTACGACTTTAAGGATTGCATTACTCAAGCGATAAATATCATCAGCAAGTTTGATTGGATTAGCCGTTGCTTTTTCTTTGACATAATAAGTACCATAGGGCAGGCTGCCGAATGAAACATCCCCAACCGGGGCAACACTGGTACTTGTAACCGTGATGTGGGTCCCGCCGCTATTTACCGGCCGGCCATAGGCATCAAAACTATGGATTTCATCAGCAGTATCGCAAGCGGCATCTGAATAAAGCCCAAACAATGCCCCGCCAAGCAGATTATTATGATTATCTTCTTTCTTAAAACCAAATGAATAACCTTGTGAACGGGCATTGACAACTTCCGTAATCGGCGTATTGGTTACATCAACATTATCGGTGATTATTGTTGCTTCTGTTTTATGAGTTACTATTTTAAAGACAGTCGTATTTGCGATATAACCGGCCGGGGCAGTTATTTCTTTGGCATAATATGTGCCGACCTTCAACTTGCTGAAAGCCACTTTTCCATTGGTATCACTGGTTACTTTTATATGGGCTGCTGCCCCGCCGACAGGGTTGGTACAAGCGGCATCATAATAAAGTCCAAACTCTGCCCCGCTCAACACTGTATCAAACGGGTCTTTTTTCGTGAACTCGGCAATCCGGTCACCGAAAAAGAGGAAATCCGCCGTTTGATGATATTTCGTTTCATCCCCGCTATCATAAACCAATTTAAATTCATGGATTTCATCTGTTTGGGCAAAAATTGATGTCGCCGCAACGCCGGTATTTATCACAACATAATCTTCGCCGATTTCCAGCCCTTCAAATTTAACTATGCCATTAACAGTTGTTTTTACTGCTGCTACCGGCGTACTTCCGGATATTGGTTTTCCATCATCAATATCGGCGGCTTTATAGATTTCGAAATTCGCCGAATTGTCATTATTAGTGATGACAGTCCGAGACGGAATTTCACCGTCAATTATATTTATCGTTATCGAACCGAGTAAGGTATTTTTCAGGGATAAAGAGCTGACCGTACCGCTGTTAACATTAACGGCAGTTCCGGAAATATCATTTTGCGGGTCACTTTGGGCGGTAATAGTATATTTACCGTCAGGCGCAATTACGACTTGCAGAACGGCTTTGGATGGCCGATATTTCTCCGTCCCTAATTCAATAATATCAGTTGCTGCCATTTCTCTAAGATAATACGTACCAAAGGGCAAATTATTAAATATAACCTGGCCGGAGGCATTACTCGAAGCAGTCAAATGAGTACCGCCCGACGGGGCAACAAGCGGCGCACCAGTGGTAGTATTAAAGCCAAGAATTGCTTTATCCGCCGCACAACTTGCTTCGGTATACAAGCCAAATTCCGCATGTTCAAGCAAATTATTATGATTATCGGTTTTTAAAAAGCCAAACGAATATATCGGGTCCCGGTTATTATAGATTGTGTCGATTAGATTGCGCTTGCCGGCTTCATCCGCTATTTCAAACTCTTCAACCTCAAAGTCTGTTATCTCATGCCCGGAATAACCAACCGGAACTGTTTCTATCAGTCGATATTTACCCGTAAATAAATTAATAAAGTTAATAATCCCGGTAGAACTATTTGTCGTCTTCCGGTCAAACTCTACGAATGTCCCTGTTGAATCTTCTCTTTGCAGGATAAATTCAATATCACCAAGAAGCTGATTATTAACCGCATCTCGTTTAGTTAGGGAATAACTGCCCAAACTATTAGCAAAGGTGTAACCATCTATTGTATTCCCTTGAAGCCCGCCGGCCGGGGTTGCTGCCGTCAGTTCTCCGTCAGATGCGATCGTAAAAGTAATCTGTGTTGTGTTCAAGATATAACCGTCCGGGGCTTTGGTTTCATTAATTTTGTAACTGCCAAATGGCAAACTAGTAAATTTCACGATACCATCAACATCGCTTGTTTGGGTCTGCGTTTGCGGTTGGGTAGCACCTGCCCACGGAGCGCCTAATAATTGTGAACCGTCTGGTTCATTCGTAAACTCAAGCTTAAATTCTGCGCCGGCCAACCCGGTACTGCCAAGCGGCCCGATTTTTGTAAATTCAAATTCATGAATTGGATTGCGGTCGTTTCCTAAATAGAAGTCCCCGTCAACTACCTCTCCGCTCTCCTTACTACCCTTGATACCGCCAAGTTCCGGCTCAAATATAACCGGATCCGCACCGATGGTAGTATAACCCGCCGGGGCAGTAATTTCCGTAAAGGTATAAGTTATGCCAAGCGTAAGCCCTTTGACGGTGATTTCCCCTTTGCCATCCGCAGCAATGAAATCTACATCATCTAGGTAAGGGTCGGCCGGACTTGAAGTAACATTGATTTTAAAACCATCAAAACCACTTTTTACGTCCGGGTAAAGATTATCTTTTTTGGTAATGGTAATGGTACCCTTTTCATTAACAAACGGAAAGTCGGCCGGGTCATCTCCTTCAGTGGTATCAAAAATTAACTCTTCCGGATTTTTACGCAAATCATATATCATATACCCCGAATCACCATAAGTATCACGAACCAATTCCACTCTAAATATTGGCTCATCCGGGTCAATCGGAAGGGCATAACCATCCGGGGCGGTTATTTCGTAAACAAAATATTCATCATCAAACGGCAATTGATTTGTTACACCGAAATGCACTTTACCAACCATACCGACTACATCACTTGATACAACACTTTCGATAACATTATCAGCACTGTCGCGAAGTTCAAAGAAAGCTCCGGAAGTCGGATCAGTTGCTCCGGCACCAGTAACTTTTACACCATCTTCATAATTTTGAATATGTTTAAAAAAGTAGAAATCATACATCCCTTTTCTTTCATACTCAATTTTTTCATCGATATGAACTTCATTTCTTTTCGGGCTGCTAAAATCGAAATCCATTAAAAAAATGTGGTCAACGACAGGGTCTGTGCCCTTAGCATTATATCCGGTCGGGGGTTTTTTTTCATAAATCCGGTATTTACCCCCAAATTCCAGCAAATCACCATCGAATAATAAAACGCCGTCTTCCGTATAATGAATATTATTTATATCCCCGCCAACCGGGACCCATACCCCGAAGCTGTTCTCTTTTTTCAGGATATACTGACCCTCTTCTAAGCCGATACCAGCATCGGCAATAATTGCATCTTTTGATTTTTCATCAATCATTGTCAGCTTGATAGTAGGTCTTTCATTTACTACTTTTAATACATTCGGTGTTACACTTGTATCCAAAAACGGTGCGGTCTTAGGATAGTCGGCAATAGGGTCAATACTTCCCTCTGTCTTTTTTGATATCGTGACCACCGGATCCAAAATATTGCCATCCGAATCTTTGACCGGCCGGTATACGGTCAGCGTGTATCTGCCGGCATACGGCACAAAACCATCGGGATAATCCGTTTCTTCCAAGGTATACACACCCCATTTGAGGTCATTAAAGGTGACAATGCCGCTTGAATCAGAAGTAACGGTGTCAATAATAAGATCACCATTTTGATCGTCGTACAAAGTAAATTCCGCCCCGACAAGAATATCACCCTTGGCATCAACTTTTGTAAATGAAATCTGATGAGCTGTACGGTCATTATTTAGCGTGATTGTACGCAGATTACCCGTACCGGCAAATGGGGGGTTCTCTAGTTTAATATAATCATTATTAAGTACATATCCGACCGGGGCTTCTAACTCTTTGATATAATAATTTTCTTCATTAACATCCCGCGGCAACAGCAATTGAAAACTCAATTTGCCGTCTTGCCCGGATATTGCCGTTGAAATTGGATCAGCGCCGGGCAAGGGTGCAGAACCTTTGCTATAAAAAAGCCCGAATTTCGCACCGGGAAGGAGCAATTGCTCATCAGGGACATCCGGTTTTTCCTTATCATCATGCTTGGTGATTTCCAATGCAACCATCCGGTTTACCATTCCGCCGGAACCACTGTTATTGTTTAGATTGGCAGAAGCTGTGTCATTGAAATCATCTTCATCGTCTATTTTAAAATTATCAAAGTTTATGTCATTATTCAAAAAGCCGGTTAACGGTTCCGTACTTCGTACGACCACCGCATATTCAAGGACACATGCTTTTGTATGTTGTGGTATCGTTACCCGGAAATCCGTATCATTAAACATATTAAGATTCAAAGCCGTGTCATTCAAAAAGGTAGGGCTTTCTATATCATAATCAAAAGCACCTTGGGTATCTATTGTTGCCGAAAATAACCGGAATGAACTTGGGTCAATATCAATCCGGAGGCCGGGAGGCGTACCATCTGTGGTTATTTTATCGTCGATATTTACATTTCCATGAGCAAATGGCGTATTACTCTGGTTTATCAAGATATGATATGTCACAACGGCAGTGGTATTATTCGGCCTTTCGACACTAATTACTTTTTTTTGCAGCGGTTTTACCGGTATTTCTTTATCCACATCAAACTCTGTTGTTTCCCCTAAATACGACTCCTGCCCCACCGTATTCATCAATATCATGTTAGTTACATTATTCGGTAATACTTTGTGGGTTCTATATCTAAGCGTTAATGTCTCACCGCTCAAAAAATCGCCTACATCAAATTTTACCACGGTAGGTTCATTAGGGCCAGGCTCTTGCGCCGCCGTTACCGTAATTCCGGCCGCCGGGAAACCTCTGAATATTTCGGCGGCATCAGCTTCTACATCATCAGGGTTTACAATTTCCAAACTTCCCCATTTAACCAAACTTTGACCGTAGGGGATAGTATCAGTTAAGGTGACATCTTTAAAATCCAGGATTTTATCCGCATTAATAACGATTGTCCACTCTTGTGTATGATTTGAATAGTCAAATTCGCCCGGTGTTTTCCGCAGGACATCATTTTTTAATACAATATGGGCATTATCACTGCTTTCCCGCTTAACTCCATTAATCAGGGCATCTATTTCTATTTTGTTACTAAATGTTTCAGTACAGTTGCCCTTTAAGAAATCACGGTCGTCTACTATAGTCGTAACCCGCAGTGTTTCAGTTGTTGTGATAGGGTTAGAAAAACTATCGGCGATGGTTAGGGTAAAATTGCCGCCGCCATCAATCCCTTCAGTTATCACTCCGGTACCGGAATAAGTATTGGAAAAAGAGTCCGGGACATACTCAAGATTTATTTGTCCGGCACCAAGTATATCAGTTAAAATAATATCTGTCATTGATACCCGGTTTTCATTAACCGTAATCAACCAGGTAATGGTTCTCGTTCCCGGGTCATAACTTAGGGCCCGTTTACGTACCGGCATTGGGCTGATATTGGGACTTTTGTCAACGCTCGGGGGTATTAGCTCAATACCGGGGCCGGGGCCGGTACCCCAAATCCATTTCCACTCCAGCGTTGCGATATTGTTAACCTTAATATCATTTGCTCCCGGATTAGAGTAATCCGGCATTCCCGGGTGGCCGGCGGTTGGTGTTTCATAAGTAATTACAAGGATGGTATTGTTCCCGTATAAAGGCTTGCCGTCCTCAAAAATCTTTACAGTCATAATATTATGGTCAACATCGGAAACAGAATCGTATGTAATCGGGTTGGCGATGGGGTCGCCGACGGGGCCGGGAGTAAGGACGTTACCGTTTTTATCGCTCACCTTTACGCTTAATTGGTCATGCGCATATGGTTTGGCAATCATATCTTTCAAACGTAGATATTCATATCTTTGTCCCCTGGTATTTACGGTTACTGTCCATTCAATAACTTGCCTTTCCGGGATAAACCGGCCGTCTTTTCCAACAAGCTGGAACTGATTTTCCGGAATCGTAATATGGCTATTTGCGGTCAAGGATTGGTTATTATTAAAAGTTACAACTACATTATTGGGCAAAGTAATCCCGCCCTCTTTTTCCATTCCCGCTTGAGTAAGGGCGGTAAAATATGTAATTGTGACACCGCCGTCATAATTATCTGCAAGTTCCAAAATAAAACCGGTTATATTGGGATTGGGGGTTGCACTGTCATATTTTAGCGTAACATCATCATACTTTGTTTCCGTAACTATATCAGTACCGGCAATAGTTCCTGTTACAATAGCATAGTATTCTTCACCGGTATCCCCTACCGGTACCGGCGAATGATAAACAACGGTCCGGGGCGGATTCTGATAAGTTGTTGTAGTGGTATCGTTGATGGTAATGCTTGTTAATAAATCCCCGCCGTCAGTTTCAGTTGGTGCCTGAATTGTAACCGTCCACTTATACAAACCATTATCCTGCGGAACTCCGCTTTTAAACATTTCCGGAGC
>Ga0131853_10001224_pt1 | contig 46379 bp, 36 predicted proteins | sample TergutLab28metaG_FD_92764 | JGI IMG/M metagenome (GOLD analysis project Ga0131853, IMG submission 92764) | Labiotermes labralis P1 segment gut microbial communities from Petit-Saut dam, French Guiana - Lab288 P1 (version 2) (version 2) | ecosystem: Host-associated > Arthropoda: Insects >... | reverse complement strand
TTAAGCGGCGTACTATGCCGCATTAGTAACGCAACGTTTTACATCGAGTGAAAACGTGTTTGCAGCGAAGTGCAGAGATGTCACACGCGGAATAAAATATAAATCTTTTCTTTCAATATCTATAACTCCGGCAATCCCTTTTCCGTTATTCCCACATAAGATTAACTTATTATTATACGCATAAACTACCAACAATTTATGTTAAAAATTAAATTAATATCTTTAATAAATAAAAATACCCCTCGAAATTTCTCGCAGGGGCTATAAAATCGAAATTCCCCTTACTATTTCATCATATATCTTATTAATTTTTTAGTCAAGTAAATATTCTACAATTGATATATTATTACATTATTCTCTTTTCATGCGATGATTGCTTAACAAACCCTTTTGCCCCTTGACTACAATCACAAAGTAATGGTATATTTTAGAGGTCAAACTGTGATTGGAGCCAATGATATGCCAAATTATAATGATTTTATCGATTCTATCCCCGTTGCCCCCCTGAAACTACTTGTTTTAGAATCGGCAAAGCCGCTGGGAAGCAAAGTTAACCAATATCTTGTCAGCTTTCGTAAACGAAATAACCATCCGGCCAAAAAAGATGAAGCTTTTACCGGATATGCCGAAAATTCATATCTTTTAGAATCAACTTGTTACCGTTTTGATAACGGTGAAGGAAAAGCCGTCGTTACCGACTCGGTCCGCGGCAAAGACCTCTTTATCCTTGTTGACGTATGCAACCATAGTATCACTTATCAAATGAACGGTTATACCAATCACAAATCTCCCGACGACCACTATCAGGATCTTAAGCGTGTTATCGGCGCCGTTAATGGCAAAGCCCACCGGATTAATGTAATTATGCCTTATTTGTATGAAGGCAGACAGCACCGCCGGATGGGGCGTGAATCATTGTACTGCGCTTATACAATTCAAGAATTACATGAAATGGGCGTGAAAAACTTTATTACCTTTGATGCCCATGACCCCCGTGTCCAGAACTCAATCCCCCTATGCGGTTTCGACAGCTTTACCCCCCCCTATCAATTTATCAGTGCGCTAATGCGTACCGAAAGAGATTTAATTATTGACAAAGACCATCTCCTGGTCATCAGCCCCGATGAGGGGGCAATGGACCGGGCTGTGTATTTTGCCGATGTCCTTGGTGTCGATGTCGGCATGTTTTATAAACGCCGGGACTATACGACTATCGTCGGGGGCAAAAATCCGATTGTTGCCCATGAGTTTCTCGGTGATGAAGTGGATGGCAAAGACGTTATTATCATTGATGATATGATTTCTTCCGGCGGAAGTATTATTGACACCGCCCGGATTTTAAAAGAAAAAAATGCAAAAAGAGTTTATTTATGCAGTACTTTCGGCTTGTTTACCGATGGTCTTGAAATCTTTGATAAAGCTTATGAAAAATGCTATTTCGAGAAAATCGTTACAACAAACTTAACTTATCTGCTTCCCGGTTTGAAAAAACGCCCCTATTATGTTGAAGCCGACATGAGCAAATTTTTGGCTTCAATTGTTGACTTTATGAATCATGATTCATCATTGATGAATGTCCATACCCCTACCGAAAAAATTCATGCGATTCTGAAAAAATATAATGCCCGCGAGGAGTGTGAAGAGTTTACCTAAGGCATCGGGTAACGACCCGATACCAAAGGTAAACTAGTCCTGCTGCGCAGGGGCTCTCTTCACACAAAAAGAATGACGCGGAACGTCATTCTTCCATTTTGGAAAAATAAATTATGAACAAACGAACCATCGGAACTATACATGAAGATAAAGCCGCTTCATTTCTTATTGAACAAGGGGCGAAAATTATCGAAAAAAATTTTCGTTGCCGCTCCGGTGAAATTGACCTGATTGTCCGCCATCAAGATTATCTGATTTTTATCGAAGTAAAATACCGTAGTTCAGCAAAATCCGGATATCCAATCGAATCAGTGACTTTCGCAAAGCAAAAAAACATTTGTAAAGTCGCCGACTTCTATCGTATTACCAAATTTATTCCTGACGTTCAGCCAATCCGTTATGATATTGTTAGTATATTGGGTAATGATATCACTTGGTATCAAGATGCGTTTGACCATGTTTATTAATGCTTTTCTTCCTCTAATGGTAACAAATTCCGCTGCATTAATCGCTCGCGAGTCTCTGTAAGTATCGTATTAATTTTTTTCTCAAACTCCGCTTTTGGCGGTAAAGCCGTCCAGTATTCAGCAATAACAATTCCATCACGGTCTAATTTCAAAAGCTCCATTTCCTCCCGCCCGCTTTCGGAGCAAAGTATCAGACCAACAGGAGATTCCTCCCCCTCCTGCCGCTCGTACTTATCAAGCCAGCCTAAATATAATTGCATCTGCCCTTTATATGATGCTTCAAATCTACCTACTTTCAGCTCCACCGCGACAAGGCGCTTTAAGTTTCTATTATAAAAAAGCAAATCAAGATGATTGTCCCGTCCGTCAATAATCATCCGTTTCTGGCGCTCCATAAAAGCAAATCCTTTGCCAAATTCGAGAATAAATTTTTCAAGTTCACGCAGAATCGCTTCTTCTAAATCGATTTCTAGATATTCATCTTTCAAACCGAGTATATCAAAGAGATACGGATCTTTAAATGTACCGAAAGGAATCGACGATGCAGTTGTGATTTGTGAATTGGCAATCTCTTTCCGTTCATATGCTTTTCTTGAAATAAGTTTCCGTAAATCTCTCACACTAAGAACGCCCTTCATGGATTCTAGTGCATAAAACATTTTTGCTTCAATTGACTTCAATGGAATCAACGTGAGAAAGTGTGACCAGCTTAATTGCCGTGACAGTGAAACGACCATTTCCTCGTCAGAAAATTGCTCCGAGAATTGCAGCATCCTCCGTAGATTTTTTTCTTCAAAACTTCTTCCATATTTTTCATTTAATTGTCGTGACAGTGTCACGACAATTTTTTTTCCGTAATCAGCTCGCTTATTATTAAGAATTTCATTATTTACACGTTGACCGATTTTCCAAAACAATAAAACTGTTTCGCTGTTCGCCCGCGAATATATAACGCGCTTGCTCTGCTCAATCATGGCAGAAATTTCTTTAAATAAAATTTGATCGTGATTCGTTAAATCCATATCATTTTGCCTCATTAATAACAATCTTTAAAATTTTCATACTAATGCTTCTTTGCAGACTTTGCCTGAATTTTGTCCATCGCATCGACAAAAACGAGAATTTCAGCAACTACCTCATACAACTCCGGCGGAATCATCTCGCCAATATCAAGGCGCGACAAAGTATCGGCCAGCTTTTCATCTTGATGAATCGGAACATTTACTTCCTGTGCCTGTTCAATGATTTTTTCCGCCAATTTCCCCTTACCGGCCGCGATTACTTTTGGCGCTGCTTCGTCAGGGTCATATGAAAGCGCTACCGCTTGCTTTAGTTTTGGTCTTTGTTCTTCTTTCATATTATGCCCTTGCATCAAAAGAATAACTAGCTAAAACCGAGACATTCTTCGTCGCTTCCAATATTTCATCAATTGGTTTTTTGTCCGGCTTGCGGGCGACAAACTCACTACTCATCGCGTACCCGCGTTCCTGCAAACGCTCATTCAAAATATGAATATGTTCGGCAACAAAATCAATCATCCGGTCATTTGCCAAATAAAACTTCGTTGAAACCTTTTTATTCTGCATTGCAATATAAACATCAAGCGGCCCTAAATATTCCATATCAAGATGTAATAAAGCGCTAACATTCCCATCATTTTTCGCCAGGTTTTTTTTATTAGTATAAACAAAAAGTTCGGCATGAGTATTCTCGCCGTTCATTTTGAGCGGAAGCTGAATATAAGTAAACATTTGATTTAACTGATTTACGAAATTGATATTACCACTCAAATTTGCCGTTGCCTGGGCAACCGGCGACTCGCCGCGCCCGGCGGAATTTAAAGTTTCAAGTAATTTATTCGCCTGTCCAAAAATTTTATTAAAATGTTCTTCTACAAAGCGCTCTTTTGCTACATCTTCCGGCCTAAGCAGCCATTGATTATTAATATCATTTTTGATAAGGGCCTGAAAATCCCGGTTAGTTAATAAAGAAACCATTTTCGGATTGTTAAGCAGTTCCGGATTTTGGGTTAATTCATGGTTGATTAGGCTAAGCAATGTTGTTTGATTCAAAACCCCTTCATTGACTGCATTGGTCAATTCGGGCGAAAAGCCAACCTCGCGCATCAAAAGAGCCAATTGCGCACGATTTTCCGGTGCTAGTTCCATTAAGGAAATAAAGGTTGGATCGGATATGGTTTGGACAGTGGTTGGTAAACCTTCTGTAGTTGCCTGAAAAGCCGTTGCTGATTGACCTTCATCGGTTGCCGGCAAAACTGCTATTTGTTCAAGGGCATCCGCCGGATTAAGCATTGCCGGATTTGCGATTGCATTTTGATTGAGGGTCAAATCCGGGTTAAGGGTCGCTGGATTAGCGGCAATATTTTGATTAAGGATTGAATCCGGATAAAGAGTTGCCGGATTAGTGGTTGTATTCTGATTAAGTATTTGTTCTGGATTCAAGACTCCCGCGCCCGGCTGAATTATCACCGCCTGACTTTGAGCCGGATTAAGAGTTGCTTCGGGTTTTATCTGTCCCTCAAAGATGTTTAACACTTGCTTAAATAAAGCAACAGCTTTGGCCGTCTCAACACTATCCGTTTCACCTCTTAGGGCCATTTGGCCAATATCTTTAATCAAACCATCAGTGATTTCCCGCACTGCCTGGCTGATTTGATGCTCATAATTTTTGTAAGCTTCAAACTGCCGGATATTTTCCGGCGTTGTGGGAATTTCAAGCCGGTTCATTTGCGCTAATGTGACCGGATTTGCCGTCGGGTTCGCGGTCATTTGCCGGTTAAAATTAAGCAGCGAGTTTTTGTCAACCGCCAAACCTTGCCGCATCATTAACGATACCATCGTAATATTTCTTGCACTTTCCGGCAGCCCGGCCGCATTTAAAGCTTTAAGGGCATTAGGGTCATGCCCCATGTTTTCAAATAAAGGGCTTAAGGATAGGCGCATCCCATTATTGGATTTAACCTCAAAAGTCATTGTCTGGCCAACTTGAATCGGGATTTCTTTCGTGAGCTTTGCATTGATTTGACCACCGTCTTCCAATTGCAAAATCACTTCGTTATTTCTGACAGCGACCACTTCACCCTGAACCGTCTGACCGGTTTTAAACGATGTCATGTCAGCCGGGGGGCCGGTTGCCTGAAAAGTATTAGCCGCCGGATTATTCGCGTTAGTTGCGGAAGTATTATTTTGAAAACCAAATAAGAAATTCAGGTTCATTTTTTTACCCCTCAAATAGCGTTATTTATTCAAAATCATTGCAAATCATTGATTTTGCATAAAACTTCGGCGGTGAATCGGCACCGGGCCGAGCTTCTTTATCGCTTCAATATGGCTTAAAGCGCCATACCCTTTATGAGCGGCAAAACCATAACCGGGAAAAATCTTGTCATACTCAACCATCAGCCGGTCCCTGGTCACTTTCGCAATAATACTTGCTGCGGCAATAGAACTGCTTTTTGTATCACCTTTGATAATCGGTACTTGTAAAATATCCACTGCCGGGATTGTCACCGCATCATTTAATAATACGTGCGGTTTCACCGGCAAAATGGCAATCGCCTCCCGCATTGCTTCATATGTAGCGTTTAAGATATTTATTTCATCAATCCGCTCCGGTGAGCAATAACCAATTCCATAGGCAACTGCCTGACTTATGATGATTTCATAAAGCTCTTCTCTTCTTTTTTCGGATAGTTTCTTTGAATCATTTAGATATAAAATATGACAATTTTCCGGTAAAATAACTGCACCGGCAACAACCGGGCCGGCTAATGGGCCGCGGCCGACTTCATCAATCCCGCAAACAAGGCCATAATGGGCATATTCCCGCTCATACCGCGACATCATTATCATCCGGTCAATCTCCGCCTGCCGCTCGCTGATTTTCTTTTCAGCTTGCTCAAACAGTTTGCGAACACCGGCTCTTTCATCGGTACGGTATTCATTTATCAAAGCAGGCAGCAAATCAAAGTCCGCCGCCTGAAACCGCTCTTTTATCTTTTGCAGGTTTTCTGTCGCCATAATACCCTCTTTTTCACAGCTCCTATTGATGCCTGATAATGCTAATCCGCGTAAACGGCCAAATCCTAACCCACGCTTTGCCAACCAATTCACTTCGCTTTATATTTCCCACCGCCGGGTCACGGCTGTCGGAACTGTTATTGCGGTTATCACCCAATACAAAATACTCGTCCGCCCCAAGGGTTATTGCTTCCCGGGCCCGCCCCGGTTCACGAATCAATTCCCGCCCATATGATTCATGAAGCAAAACATCATTAACAAAAATATTTCCTTCATTATCAATAAAAACTGTTTCACCAGGCAAACCAATAACTCTTTTGATATAATGAATCGATTTTTCATGCCGATAGGGAAAAACAACGATATCATAACGCTCGGGATTACTAAAACGATAACTGATTTTGTCAACGATGAGATTTTCCCCATTTGCCAACGTGTCATTCATCGAATTGCCGTGAACCTCCGTACGGATCCCGACAAACCGGACAATCAAAAAAGCCACCGACAATGCAACTAATATATAAATACCTGTAACTAATAATTCTTTTATCAAAAACTTCATACTTCGCTCCTACAATCCATTCTGTCAATAGTAATCCGGCCTAAACGGCCATTTCTAAAATCATCAATAACAATTCCGGCCGCCCGGTTTAGGTCGAGTTCCTCACCCTTCAAAAAACACCGGCGATTTAAACATATCATTTTCAGCGCTTCATGATTATCACTAAACTCCATGATATCATAACGTTTATTTAAAGCAAGGGGATAATCTTTATTTAAAAAGCCAATCATCTTAAGCGCAAGCTCTGATGAGTCGATAATCTCATCTCTTATTGAACCAATCATCGCCAGCCTTAAGCCAACTACCTGATCCTCAAATTTTGGCCATAATATACCGGGGGTATCCAAAAGCTCCAAATCTTTGTTCAGGCGAATCCACTGCTTGCCTTTAGTAACACCGGGTTTATTACCGGTTTTTGTACAAGCTTTTCCGGCAAATGAATTAATGAAAGTTGATTTTCCCACATTGGGGATGCCAACGACCATCGCCCTGATTGGGCGGTTAATAATCCCCCGGCTCCGGTCACGGGCGATTTTTTCTTTGCATGCTTCCCGGACAATACCTTGAATTGCTTTAAGCCCCTGCCCGCTCTTTGAATTAACTTCAAGAACATGAAAACCCTTACCCTTAAATTCTTCCATCCATAAACGATTAAGTTTTTCATCAGCAAGGTCAGCTTTATTCAAAAGAATCAAACGTGCTTTATTTTTACCTAAATTGTCAATATCCGGATTACGGCTTGATTGCGGGATCCGGGCATCAACCAGCTCAATCACCAAATCGATTAAGCGGATATCTTCCTGCATCTGCCGTTTCGCTTTGGTCATATGGCCGGGGTACCATTGGTAATTCATATGTCCTCCATTAATTATATTGACAGATAATATCTCTCCGTCACTACGGCCTAACTGGTTCCAATAAACATTTTCTCTCGGGAAGAAGGCGGCCTAAGGTTCCTGCGAGATATATTATCTGCCAACCTACTCAATGAAGCCCATCTTTATCTCGTTAAGCGGCAGTCTAAACCATGCTTTACCCATCATTACATCGCGGCTGACTACCCCGATGTTACCGGAGCGGCTGTCTTCGCTGTTATTTCGATTATCCCCTAGAACAAAAAATTCATCACTCCGCAATCTGATTGGGTTACCGGCTATACCTGCATCTTCCATCTTGTCAATACTATCGTCTTCATCATAGAGGATATCATTAATATAAAGATATCCGCCAATGATTTGTACTGTTTCACCGGGTATGGCAACGATACGTTTAAGATAATAATGTGAATTAGGGTTTCCGTTTGGCAAAAATATAACCACATCGCCTTTTTTCGGGGCTGTCAATTGATACACAAGGCGGTCGATTAAAACTTCCTGGCCATTATAAAGGACCGGTTCCATCGAGACACCAATTACACTAGTACGGATGCCAAAGGTATAAACCAAAACAAAAGCAAGAAAAACCGTCACGACAATTGAAAAAAGTAAAATTACCACTTCCTTAATGTGCGATTTCTTAATCCGCTTTTTTTTCTTGATAAAAGTAAGGCCTTTTCTCCGCGCCATTTTTTATGTATCCCATCTTTCGCTTAATAATACTTTATCATAAATTTTCCAAGAAGAAAAGGACAATAGTAGTTGTCTCGCTAAGCAAAAAACCTAATCATAATCAATACCATCGCAAAGAAAAAACCAATCGAAGCACACATTCCGCGGAAACTCAAATGAAAACCACTGATTTTTTTAAGCAGCAAACTATTTCTGACATAATAACGGAAAATCACGTACCCGGCTATCACACTTGCGGCAAAAAGAAATATCTTTTCAAAATATCCGGCCGCATCAACCCCCACATCTATGTTAAATAAGAAATGAATAAATTGTTCACCGAAAATACCGCCGGTAAAACAGATTATCCCTAAAATCATCACCGCGACTTGCCGGAAACCATCAATCTTTACCCGCCCGCAATCTTCACTTTTTCCAAATAGCATCGTTGAATATTTAATGAACGAAATAATCGTGCCAAGATTGATTAAGAAAATCATTACCGAAACAAAACCACCCGCCCCCGAAACAATAAAGTACTTCGAAATACTTCCGTTAAAAAGCGGGGCCCCGGTTATTCCAAGTATCGCCATAATCGTCGCCGCCCCTACCAGCGGAAGGCGCTTTAGTACCCCCTTGATTTTGTATATATCCCTGGTCCCATAGACCTCGGAAATGATACCGGCACACAAAAATAACGCCGATTTAAACATCGCATGATTAATGATATGATAAACCCCGCCGGTACGGGAATAAGCATCGGGAATATTTAAGGCAAGCATGATAATGCCGATTTGCGAGACAGTATGGTATGCCAAAATAAGTTTGATATCCGACTGGGCAAGGGCCATTATAAAACCGACAAAACCGGTAATGATTCCGATGACCATAAAGAAAACCGAAAGGTCAATTACTTCAAAAAAGATTTGAAAGCGGATAAATAAATACACCGCGCATTTAATATGTAAACCGGATAGCAACGCCGATACCGCCGTAGGCGCGCTGGCGGTACCATGCGCTTTCGGCAGCCAGCCCGATAGCGGGACCAAAGCACATTTTAAACTAATTGCCGTCATAATCAGCGCATATGGCAAATAAAACGTTGAAGGTTCCATCTGGCTCATTATTCTCATTGCGACGTCGATGTCAAGTACCCCGGTCAGCTTATAGATATAACCAATCCCAAATAAATAAAACTGAATCGCAACCGTATTAATCATCAGATAAACCATACCGTCATACATCGAGCGGTTATCACGTTTGTACATCATTAAAACCGAGACTATTATCGTTGCAACCTCAATCAAAACGAACATATTAAAGACATCGCGGGAAAGAAACAGGCCGTTTAACAAGCCTTGCCAGATAAACATAAAAAACCAATAAAACCGCCCTGAATCTTCATTAAAACCATACAAAACAACGATTAAAAAGAGGAATGAAGTCAAAGCAATAAAAACCGAGGATAAAGTATCTGACTTCAGCGTAATACCCAAAACGCTCTCATAACCACCGATTTTTGTGATAATATCACCGCTTTTGCTTAGAAAAAATACATAAATTGCACTTCCGGTAACGGCAAGCTGCGCTAACAGCGCCATGACCCTGATAACCCTGATATAGGGGATAATATAAAGTAGGATTGCCAGCACCACCGGCACTAATGAGAAAAGATAAAGCATAAGATAATTATATTCCTTCCATTCCTGAAGAATGGTTCGATAGTGCCATTCTTCCCAAACGAAGCTTTAGATTTTCTTTGGCGGCGTTATTTGCCTGCTTAGAAAATCGCTTCGTTTTTATTCCGATGATTTTTTTTCGACAATATCCCAATCAGCCGCTTTGAGCTGCCGGCAAAGGGTAATCAGCATTGATAAATTTACAGCGCAGACAGTAATCCCGATAATAATCGTCGTGATTACAAGTGCCTGCGGTAAAGGGTCGGCAACGTTTTCCAAATTGGGGCCGATTGGCGGCTTCATTCCGTCAAAAAAACCGATTCCTAAAAAAAACATAATTACGGCAATTTCCATAATCCCAATCGAAGCTATCGATTTAATGATATTTTTACTTGTAATCAAGCCATAAAAACTGATAAAAAATACGATAACGGCAAAGATTTCCACAATCCCGATATTGCTCATATTAACCTCCATGCGAAATCTGCGATTTGAGCGCAGGTACAAATCGCTGTATGAAGAGCGCCTGTGTTCCAATGAACGCAAATTTAGAAAATCTCTTCATACTAGCGCCTCTCATAAACCATAAACCGGTAAAACATAACCAGAAACCCACAGGCAATTTTGATTCCGACGAGCAGATTCATAACCATTAAATATACTCCTTGAGGAAGCGAAAGCCAACTGCCCGCCCCAAGAAAAATGAAATAAATTGCTACTATCGCAATCAGCACAAAAACCAGTTTTTCCAGAATAATTATCCGGTCAATGTTCATATCATGAATATGATAAATTATATAACGGCAGATAAATAATACAGCAATCAGCGCCCCCCCCTGGAAGCCGCCGCCGGCGGAAATATGGCCATTAACAATTAAATAAAAACTAAACATTACTATCAGCGGGACAATAACGCGGATTGTCGCACTGGCAATATTGTAATTGCCAATCCCGCTTTCGGTCCGGTCAACAATATCCAATTTTTTTTCATGCCATGACAAATGAATAATCGCCGCAATACTTACAAGCAACATCAGCGCCTCAAATAGCGTATCGTACACCCGGTAGCCAAGATAGATTGCCGTTACGGCATTCTCCCCGCCGATATCTTGCTGAAACATTGAAATATACATTTCTTTCAGGTATGTACTTGCCGGTACGTCAGGAATAAACATAAAAAATAAAGCGATCAGCAAAATGGTAAATCCAATCGGAACGAGATGACGGAAAAATTTTGCTTTTTTATCCGGGACAACAAGTATATCAACAAGGCTATAATATTTTTCAAAACAGACAATAAAAACAATCGTTGTAAAAACGCTGACCACCGCTTCGGCCATTGCAACATCCGGGGCAGCAAGCATAAAAAAACAAACCGCCGATACCATCGAAAAAATCCCAAGATGGATAATCAAATGAATTAATTGCTTATCGATTATGATTAAAAGTGAACTAATCAGCCAGAAAATGAGAAAAATCTGTATCATTATGTATCCTTTTCATCACTTAAATTTTGCTCTTCAATTTTGTATCCGCTTAAATATGCTGTCCGCGCAATGATATGCGAAGTCAGCGGTTCAAGAATAACAATAATAATTAATAATAATAATGTTTTTAAAGAAAAGAAACTAAAACCATTTTTTATCACTATCCCGATTAAAATAGTTATTGCACCAACCGTATCAATTTTCGCTGCAAGAAGAATCCGGGTATAAAAATTCTTGTACTTGTGAATACCAATTATGCCGATAAAAATTATAATAACTCCGGCAATAATAATCGCATTACCGATAATTGACAGCATTTACAACCTATACCTTTCCAGTACCTGCAAACTTTGGCCGTAACGTTAGTTCCGTTTTCGCAGATACAAATTTGCCTGAAAGAATCACATTTTTTCGTTTTTTAACCGGTCACGCAAGAAAATAGTTATAAAAGTAATGCAAATGAAACCTAACAGTGCATAGATAATCGCAAAATCCAAGAAATAATTTATTTCCCGTATTGAAGCATATACGACAATTAACAAAACAATCTTTGATGAAATAAGACTGAACCCAACTAAGCGGTCCCAGACCGACGGGCCCATTAAAACACGAACCAGATATACAATCAAAAATGCCATTAGAATCCAAAAAATATACATAAATACCCGTTTCTATTTTTGTGCTTTTAGCAACGCTCTTTCTAACTTACCTTTAATAACTTCGTCTACCCCTTCCGCTTCGGCCGGTAGTTTTGATTTTTCACCAAGCCACAAAACCGTAATTTCATCTTCATTAAGGTCAAGTGATAACGAGCCTGGCACAAGGGTAATCGAATTTACTAAGATCAAACGTAACGTATTATTGGTCAATTTGGTTTTTATTTTTACAACTTCGACATGCGGATTAGAAAAAATAGTTTTTATTACGGTTAAATCAGCGGCATATAATTGCCAGAGCAGATAAAAAGGATAAACTAAAATCGGAAGCGGTTTGATACCGGATATCTTTGGTAACGGAAGAAAGCGATGGACGAAAATTGCGCCGATAATACTGATAATCAGGCCGGCCCCGATTGTCTCAAGGGCGAAACTTTCCTGCAAGATACACCATACAACTGTCAATGATAGTAATGTAAAAATCTTGCTCACTAAAAATTCCACCGCCTTTCCCGAATTGTTGCTTATTAAGTAGAACAGCCTTGCAGTATTTATGCCGCAAGGCCATTATGAGCGAATAATTTAATCCTCAAGAAAGGGTTTACCTTGGCAAACCCTCGCGCCGGGCGCGGTTGCTTAGCAACATAATACAATTCGCGCGAGTGTGCACCCGCCGGGCGGCCATTTTAACGTGTCATTAATTCTTTAACTTTTGCTTTTTTACCAATACGGCTGCGCAGATAGGTAAGTTTTGCCCGTCTGACTTTACCGCGTCTGATTACTTCAATACGTTCAACGTTTGGCGAATGCAGAGGCCAGGTTTTTTCAACGCCGATGCCGCCGGATGATTTCCGGACAGTAAAGGTTTCACGGTTACTGCCGCCTTGGCGTTTAAGGACTGTGCCTTCGAAAATCTGGATCCGCTCACGGTTTCCTTCTTTGATTTTGCCATAAACTTTCACAGTATCACCGACATTAAAGACGGGGACTTCACTTTTAAGCTGCTCTTGTTCAATTTCTCTGATAATAGCGTTCATTTCTATTATAATCCTTTCGTTCTACAGATGTTCAATATACTATTTGAATTGTACTTCGTACAATTTGTACAGCGGACCATCGTTTTAAAATTTATTATCCTAAAGTAATATATCATAGCATTTATCAAAATGCAAGTGAAAAATCTTATATTGAAAAATCTTATATGAGTAAGCCTGGCCGAGATGTTTTTGTCTGTCTTACTCACTTAATGCTTATTCACAGTCATTTTGCCATTTGGCATACAAGTCCGGGCGGCGTTCTTTAGTACGTTCTATTGCTTGTTCATTGCGCCATTTTTCTACTTTGGCATGGTCACCGGACAAGAGAATTTCCGGTACCCGCTTACCCTGCCATACCTCCGGGCGGGAATACTGCGGATATTCAAGGAGAAAATGGGACAGGCTTTCCGTTTTACCGGATTCGGAATTTGAAAGCACCCCGGGAACCATTCGGGCAACAGCATCAACGACAACCATTGCCGGAAGCTCACCGCCGGTAAGCACATAATCCCCAATCGAAATATTATCCGTCACTATTTCATTAAGGACCCGCTCGTCAATACCTTCATAATGGCCGCAAAGTAAAATGACATTTTCTTCGTTGGCAAGTTCTTTCGCCATTTTCTGATTAAAAAGCTTTCCTTGGGGTGTGACATAAATTACGCGCGGAACCGGCTTTAATTGTTCAATTGATGTTACCTGCTTAACTGAAATCTGTTGGGCAATTTGTGAATCAGTTTTTATCCGATTTTTTATCGCAAGATACGCATCATAAACGGGTTGGGCCTGCATCAGCATCCCGGCCCCGCCGCCATAGGGGTAATCGTCAACTTTTTTGTGCTTGCTCGCGGTATAATCGCGGATATTGACTGCCTCAACTGTGATATGGCCATTTGATATCGCCCGGCCGATAATACTGGTATTCAAAACCTGATTAATCATTTCCGGAAATAAAGTTAAGATATGAAAATTCATAAATCCAATAACCCTTCCATCACATGAACACAGATTGTCCGGCTTTCAATGTCAATATTCAAAATACATTCTTTGATCGCCGGAAGAAGCAAGTCTTTGCCGGTTGCGGTATCTACAACATAAACATCATTCGCCCCGGTAGGAAGGACTTCTTTGATATTTCCTAGTACCGTACCATCTTCATTAATAACTTTCATTCCGATTAAATCAACACAAAATATTCATTTTTCGCTAGTTTAACCGCATCTTTCCGGTCAATCCAAAGACCAAACCCTTTGCATCTTTGGACATCTTCAATCCGGTCAATACCGGCGAATTTCAGTACAACAAACTTTCCGGAAAATTTAAGGCCGGTGATGGTCAGGTCTTTAAACTCGGTGCCTGTATCCATCATTATTTGTTTTAACTTTTTAAAACGGTTGGCATCATCAGTAGTTGGAAAAACTTTCACCTCACCTTTTAGGCCGTGGGGCGAAGCGATGACACCGACTTTTAACTTATCGTTCATATTTGAATCCATGCCTCAAACTGATATGCTTGTATCCATTTGAGGCTCAAGCAAAGAGTAAAAAAAATTATTTTCACTCTACATAATTTCCACATCAACACGTTTAGTTTCTTTTGATGATGCAGATTTTACTACGGCGCGGATAGCTTTGGCAATCCGGCCTTGTTTTCCAATTACTTTGCCCATGTCCGATTGTGCTACATGAAGCTCATAGATGATACTGCGGCCATCTTCTTTTTCAATAACGACGACTTCATCAGGATGATCAACCAGCGCTTTTGCGATAACTTTAATCAATTCTTTCATAGAAAATCCTTACCTTTCTAAAACGCACATTTAACGCAACCACGCACATCATTATTTGCCTTTTTCAATTCCTGCCCATTTGAAAATTTTTGCAACAATCTCGGTCGGTTGTGCCCCGTTGTTAAGCCATTTTTTCGCAAGTTCTTCATCTACTTTGTAGGTACTGGGGTCGGTATTGGGGTTGTAAGTTCCGATTTCTTCGATGAAACGGCCATCTCTGGGCGACCTTGAATCAGAAACGATGATTCTATAGAAAGGTACTTTCTTTTGCCCCATTCTTCTTAACCTAATTTTTACTGCCATTTTTCTTTCCTCCGTAAATATCGTTAAATTTCTTTGTTTTTATATAAAATCCCGCGGATTGCAGCGCAATACGTTTGGATTGAATATCACTGGAATCTCCTCGTAAGTCAGGTAATAAACTCTCTTTGTTGCTACGGCCTAATTCTTTTCGCTATACATTTTATCTTGGGAAGAAGGCGGCCTAAGGCAACTCCGAGATGTTTTTACCTGCCTTACTTGAACAGATATAACATCTGCATCCCACCTAAAATGGAAATTTTCCGCCCATCATGTTGGCTAGGCCTCCGCCCCGGCCTTTGCGGCCGCCGCCCATCAAACCGGGCATTTGTTTCATCATTTTTTGTGACTGCTCGAATTGCTTGATAAAGCGGTTTACTTCACTGATATCAACCCCGGAGCCACGGGCAATCCGCGCCTTACGGCTTGGGTTAAGGAGTTTGGGGTTCCCGCGCTCTTTTTGGGTCATTGATAAAACAATAGCTTCCATATGGGCAAGTTTCTTATCATCAACCATTGATTCAAGGTCTTTCATTTGTTTGCCCATTCCCGGCATCATCGAAAGAAGCGAACCTAAACCACCCATATTGCGCATTTGCTTCATGCTTTCAAGGTAATCATTAAAGTCAAATTTGCCCTTTTTCAAACGGGCAGACATTTCCCGCTCTGTGTCGGCATCAATATCAATGTTCGCCTGTGCTTTTTCAATTAAGGAAAGAACATCACCCATCCCGAGGATGCGGTTTGCCATCCGGTCGGGATAAAATTGCTCAAGTTCGGATAATTTTTCACCCATCCCAACATAAAGAATCGGTTTTCCGGTAACTGCTTTAACCGAAAGCGCCGCCCCGCCGCGGGTATCACCATCCATTTTTGACAAAATAATACCATCAACCCCGATTTGCTCATTAAACTCGCCGGCAACATTAACGGCATCCTGACCGGTCATGGCATCAACCACTAACAAAGTCTGGGTAATTCCAACCGTATCTCTGATTTCTTTTAGTTCGGCCATCATCTCATTATCGATATGCAGGCGGCCGGCTGTATCTATGAAAATAACGTTAAGTCCGTTTTTTTCGGCATATTCGAAAGCTGCCTTGGCAATCTTCGCCGGTTTTTCTTTATCCCCCAGGGAAAAAAAGTCAACTTCCTGCTTTTCGGCATTTATTTGTAACTGTTGGATAGCTGCCGGACGATAAATGTCACAGGCAACCAACAATGATTTCTTACTTTTTTTCTTAAGCTGCCCGGCAATCTTCGCTGCCGTCGTTGTTTTACCCGAACCTTGTAACCCGCACATCATAATCACGGTAATTGATTTACCCGGTGCAAAAGTAAGCTCCGTTGTTTCCGAACCCATCAGATTAGTCATCTCTTCATTAACAATTTTGATGACCATCTGGCCGGGATTAAGGCCGTTCATAACATCAGCGCCAATTGCCCGCTCTTCCACCGCTTTGATGAACTGGCGGACGACCTTAAAATTGACATCTGCTTCAAGTAAAGCCATCTTGACTTCTTTCAGGGCAAGGCGCACATCCTCTTCGCTAAGGCGCCCTTTGCTGCGAAGTTTTTTGAAAACGTTTTGAAGTTTTTCGGTCAGGCTTTCAAAGGCCATAGTTGCTCCTTATATCTGCAAAGCGTGAGCGGCATGAGTAAATTCAGTCCGCTTCATAACTCACTTAATATCTCTTTAGAAATCTCATTGACCCGTTCGGTCAATAGGCTTGTTTCTATATTTTTACTATTAATTATTTGATTTAATTCTTCTATTTTCGCCCTAATCTGGGCAAAGCGGGCAACTAACTTCAGCTTTTCTTCATATTTTTGCAAACTCTTATCGCACCGGCGGATTAAATCAAATGCCGCCTGACGGCTAATCTGATATTCTTCCGCTATTTCACTAAGGGATAAATCATGATAAACAAAATCTTCATAGACTTTTTTCTGGTGGGCAGTAAGAAGCTCACCATAAAAATCATATAAAAGCCCTTGTTTCACGATTTTTTCCATTATTTCACTCTTTGCCACTTAGACATAGTACTACCAAAACAATATGCTGTCAAGTGTTTTTTCTTGACAAGGTTTTTTTGAGAAAATTAATAATTTATGGTATTTCTAATGTTAGCTAGCGCAACACACAGCAACAATTTTCTTGAAAATCCCGAAAACCCATGCTACAATATAAAAAGTGTCGCCCGGCGGCGGCCCTTCTATGAGAAAGCAAAATTAGAAAGGATTTATTGAATGAGAAAAACGAAAATCGTTGCAACCCTCGGCCCGGCAACTGATAATGTCGAAACATTAAAAGCTATGATTAATGCCGGGATGGATGTTGCCCGCTTCAACTTTTCCCACGGTACACATGATGAAATCCGTGAACGGGTTGCCCTTGTCAGGTCTGTCTGCAAAGAAACCGGGGCTATTGTTGCATTATTAGCCGATACCAAAGGCCCGGAAGTACGGTTAGGCTCTTTTGAAAATGGCAAAGTTGAATTAATTGAGGATTCTATTTTTACATTAACCGCAGAGAAAATTGAGGGTACGGCCGCAAAGGCAAGTATAAGTTATGAAGGCCTCTTCAAAGATATCAAATCAGGGACCAGGATTCTCTTGGATGACGGGCTGATTGAGTTAGTTGCCGAAAACGTTTCAAGTACCAGCGTGACGACCAGGGTAATTAATGGCGGTTTTGTTTCTAATAAAAAAAGCGTTAATGTTCCGGGTGTCAGCCTGAACATTCCTTATATCAGCGGCAAAGACCGCGCCGATTTACGACTGATTACCGAATTAGGTTTTCATTTTATTGCGGCTTCATTTGTCCGTTCGGATGAAGATATCCGTTTAATTAAAGAAGAACTGCACCGCATGGGCGGCGACCGGATTAATATTATTGCCAAAATTGAAAACGCCGAAGGGGTAGAAAATACTGATGCTATTCTTGCTGTTGCCGATGGGCTGATGGTTGCCCGTGGTGATTTAGGGGTTGAACTTGAATTTGTCGAACTGCCCGCTATCCAAAAAGAGTTGATTAAAAAGGCTTACCGCCAGGGTAAAAATGTCATTACCGCAACCCAAATGCTTGAATCAATGATAACTAAACCACGTCCGACCCGCGCCGAAGCATCGGATGTTGCTAATGCGATTTATGACGGTACCAGCGCGATTATGCTGTCAGCCGAAACATCAGTCGGGAAATATCCGGTTGAGGCGGTCAAAACAATGGCCCGGATTGCTACCCGGACCGAAAGTGATATCGATTATAGCAAGCGCTTCGTTACCAGCACTTACAAACCGGAGCCTTCGGTAACTAATGCGATTTCCCATGCCACCGTAACAACCGCTCACGATTTGGAAGCAGCCGCAATTTTGATTGTCTCCAAATCCGGTCAAACATCACGTAATGTTTCCAAGTTCCGCCCGCAATGTTCTATTATCGGCGGGACCCCTGATGAAAACGTTCAACATCAGTTACAATTAGCCTGGGGCGTTACCCCGGTCCTTACCAAAGAAGAAGTAACCAGTGCCGATATGATAACCGGGGCGATTAATGCTTCTCTTGCCGGCCGATATATTGATGAAGGTGATTTAATTATTATTACTGCCGGTATTCCCGTTGGCCAATCCGGAACAACCAACTTGATTAAAGTACATGAGGTCGGGGAAAAATTAGCAGTTTTTTAGTATAGAAAGGACTATAAATGAAAAAAACAAAAACCACAGTTGCCTTCACCGGGACTGATGAACAAAGAAAAAAACTCGAAGCAATTATCACCGAGTTTAAAGATGCGCCCGGGGCGATTATGCCGATTTTGCAAAAAGCGCAAGACGTTTACGGTTATCTTCCGATTGAAGTGCAACAAATTATCAGCGACGGCACCGGTATTTCAATGTCTGAAATCTACGGTATCGTCTCATTTTATTCGCAATTTATCTTACAGCCCAAAGGTGAAATAGCAGTCTCTGTTTGTATGGGGACAGCCTGTTATGTCAAAGGGGCCGGCGATATACTTGACCGTATTTCCGCTATTATTGGCGTAAAAGCCGGTGAAACTTCAGACGACGGCAAATACTCGCTTGATGCGACCCGTTGTATCGGTGCCTGCGGCCTTGCCCCGGTTTTTCTGGTTAATGAAGATGTCCACGGGCGAATAGAAAAGGCTGAAGATGTCGATGATATATTAAAGAAATACATGGATACCAAGGTCTAAAAGTTCATAATTCTCATGCACGCATGAGAAATTATGACTTTGAGACCCGCAAAACACGAGGAAGTAGCCCAACGGGGCGGATTCCGAGTGGTTTTAGGACTGCGGAGCAGTCCGTAGGTATCTAATAAGAAAAGGAGATATATGAAAAACATAAATGAATTAACCGCAATCCGCGATGAAATGAAAAATTTGATTAACATCCGCACCGGCGATGCCGATGCTGCAAATGGCGAGCAGCATGTGCTCATCTGCGGCGGTACCGGCTGCCACTCATCAGGTTGTAATGCCGTGCTTGCAAAGCTTGAAGAATCCCTGAAAGCTCATGGGCTTGAGGATAAAATAAAAACCATCGTAACCGGTTGCCATGGTTTATGTGCCCTTGGCCCTTTGATCATCACCCATCCCGATGAGGTTTTTTATGAACTCGTCGAGCCGGATGATATTGAAGAAATTGTTACTGAACATCTTATTGGCGGCCGGCCCGTCCTGCGAAAAGTTTATCATGAAGCGATTGTTGACGAAAAACTTATCTCTTTCCACGACACCGACTTTTTCAAATACCAACACAAAATTTCACTCCGCAACTGCGGAATTATTGATCCTGAATGTATCGAGGAATACATAGCCCGCGATGGTTATATGGCCTTAGCTAATACCCTGGTTACCCTTAGCCCTAACGATATTATTGAAAAAGTTAACGCTTCCGGTATCCGCGGCCGGGGCGGCGGCGGTTTTGGCACAGGGAAAAAATGGGCTTATGCCGCTGCAATGGAGTCGGACAAAAAATATGTTGTCTGTAACGCTGACGAAGGTGACCCGGGTGCCTTTATGGACCGCTCGATTCTCGAAGGCGACCCCCATTCCGTTATTGAAGCGATGGCAATTGCCGGTTATGCGATTAATGCCGATGAAGGTTATGTCTATGTCCGCGCCGAATACCCGATTGCGGTGAACCGCTTTGAAATCGCCTTAAAACAAGCGCGTGAGTTTGGTTTGTTAGGGACTGACATCTTCGGGACCGGTTTCAACTTTGATATTCATATCCGTCTCGGTGCCGGTGCTTTTGTTTGCGGTGAAGAAACCGCATTGCTTAAATCAATTGAAGGCCATCGCGGTGAACCCCGCCCGCGGCCGCCATTCCCGGCGGTAAAAGGACTGTTTGGCAAACCGACCATTCTCAATAATGTTGAAACCTTTGCTTGTATTCCGCCGATTATCTTAAACGGGCCGGAATGGTTCAATAATATGGGGACGGAAAATTCTAAAGGGACGAAAGTTTTTGCCCTTGGCGGCAATATCAAAAATATCGGCCTTGTGGAAGTCCCGATGGGGACTACGCTCCGTACTGTTGTCGAAAAAATCGGCGGCGGCATTCCAAACGGCAAAACATTTAAAGCTGCCCAAACCGGCGGCCCTTCCGGTGGTTGTATCCCCGCAAGCCTGATTGATACCCCGATTGACTTTGACAACCTGGTTGAAATCGGTTCAATGATGGGTTCCGGCGGAATGATTGTTATGGATGAGGATACCTGCATGGTTGATATCGCCAGATATTATCTTGATTTTACTGTTGAAGAAACCTGCGGCAAATGTACACCCTGCCGGATTGGTACCCAGCGGATGTTGGAAATTTTGGATAAAATAACTGAAGGCAGAGGTGAGCCGGGTGACTTAGAAAAGTTGGATGAATTGGGCGAGCACATCAAATCTTCTTCGCTTTGCGGACTTGGCCAAACTGCCCCAAACCCGATTCTTTCGACTATCAAATATTTCCGCAGTGAATATGAAGCCCATATCAACGAGCGGAAATGTGAAGCCGGGGTCTGCAAAGCCCTCTTCCAATTCATTATTAATGAAAAGTGTATCGGCTGTACGATTTGTAAACGCGCCTGTCCGACCGATGCAATTGAAGGTGAAGTAAAGAAACCACACTTAATCATTCAAGACAAATGTGTGAAATGTGGTATTTGTTATGATAAATGTAAGTTTAATGCCATAGATAGGAGATAAAAATGGACAAAATAAAAATCAAAATAAACAACCACGAATATGAAGCGGCAAAAAATGCGACCATCCTTGAGGCATGCCGGGAAGCGGCGATTGATATTCCCACTCTTTGTTATATGAGTGAAATAAATGCAATTGGCTCATGCCGGATTTGTATGGTTGAAGTAAAGGGTGCCCGGACATTGATTGCCGCCTGTGTCCACCCTATCTCTGAAGGAATGGAGATTTTCACCAATACCCCTGCCGTTCATGAAAGCCGTAAAGCCAATTTGGAACTGCTTCTCTCCGACCACAAAAAAGATTGCTTATCCTGCATCCGTAATCAAACTTGTGAACTGCAAAAAATGAGTGCCGAGCTTGGGGTTGATGATGAAAACCGTTTCGCGGGTAAAATGAACGAATTTCCGCTTGAAGATAATCACTCATCAATCGTCCGTGACAACAATAAGTGCATCCGCTGCCGCCGGTGTGTAGCTGCTTGCAGTGAATTGCAAGATATCTCCGCAATTGGCGCAAATAACCGTGGTTTTGATACCAGTATCGGCTGCGCTTTTGATGCCGAACTAAAAGACGTCCCTTGTATTAGCTGCGGACAATGTATCGTAGCCTGTCCGGTTGGTGCGCTTTTTGAAAAAGATGATACCAAAGCCGTATGGCAAGCCCTCGCTGACCCGTCTAAGCATGTTGCAGTCTGTGCTGCCCCCTCGATTCGTGTCACCCTCGGTGAGTGTTTTGGCGGCGAACCGGGTGAGTTTGTCGAAGGAAAATTGGCTGCTGCTTTGAAACGCCTTGGTTTTGACGGTGTTTATGATATGGACTTCACCGCTGACCTTACGGTTATGGAAGAAGCAAATGAATTAATTGAAAGAATAAAAGGCGGCGGAAAGTTACCGCTGATTACTTCCTGTTCACCAGGCTGGGTGAAATACTGCGAGCATTATTTCCCCGAATTTATTGAAAACTTATCATCATGCAAATCCCCGCAGCAAATGTTTGGCGCGATATACAAAACCCATTTTGCCAAAAAACTTGGGCTTGACCCGAAAGATATTTTCTTCGTTTCCGTCATTCCCTGTACGGCAAAGAAATTTGAGGCTACCCGACCCGGGCAATCCGCTGCCGGTGAAGGCATCCGTGATGTTGATGCTGCAATCACCACCCGTGAACTTGCGCGAATGATATCCAAAGCCGGGATTAGTTTTAATAAATTACCCGATGAGAAATTTGACAGCTTGATTGAAACCGGAACCGGCGCCGGGGTCATCTTCGGCACCTCCGGCGGAGTTATGGAAGCCGCGCTGCGTACTGCCGCCGAAACGATTATTGGAAAACCACTGGAAAAAATTGATTTTGATGAAATCCGTGGTTTAGAAGGAATCAAAAAGGCTACTTATAAGCTTGGTGACTTAACTGTAAATGTTGCGGTTGCCAGCGGTACGGCAAGTGCGAAAAAATTGCTCAATTCAATTAAAAACGGAGAAATTGATGTCCATTTCGTTGAAATCATGGCCTGCCCCGGCGGCTGTGTAAATGGCGGCGGGCAGCCATTCCAGTCAATTAGTGTCCGAAATTCCGTAAATCTTTGGTATAAGCGCGCTAATTCATTATATGCCGATGACAAAGGCAAAGAGCTTCGCAAAAGCCATGAAAGCCCGTTGATTAAAGCTGTTTATGATGAGTTCCTTGGCAAACCCGGCAGTGAAACCGCCCACCAGGTATTGCATACCCATCATGCCCCGCGCGGGAAGCAAATCATAAAACGATAAAAAAGCGAGCAAGCTAAAAAAGGGCTGTTGCAAAACTTACGCAACAGCCCTCACTAAATGCTATAACCCTCAAGAAAGGTACTAACTATGACCGACAAAGATAAACAATTCCTTAACCGCATCAATGCTTATGCCAACGAAAAACTTGGTGATATCGAACCGCAAAAAACACCGGTTTCAGCGCAGTTAGAGCAATTGAAACCGGTGATGATGGAAATTGCCAAGGAAGAATCAATAAGTCTTGAGGATGTCTTCATCAAGTATATGGATTTGGCTACTGAAGCGGCAGTGGAGCGCGAAAAATGGCTTCAAGAGGGGTTAGGGTGAAGCTTTTACGGCTTCCTGCGCAATATATCATGAGCCTTATCAACCGTTACCGCAATCATTTTAAATTGCCCAAGCAGTAAATGTTCCGATATTTCGTCTAATAATTCATTGATATCATTCGGCCATGTTTTTTTCATTATTTCATCTAAAACTATTTTGGCCTCGCTTTTTTTCAATTTGCTCACTGCTGTTTTAATCGCAACCAGCTTTTCCTGCAAGAAAAGGATATCGTCTTTAGAAATTTCATTTGAACCGCTTGCATTATCTGCCGCAGTTTTAGGTTTGATTTTTTCGGTCAGCGTTTGCAGTGATTTAATAAATATCGGCGTTTCCGACAACAACTTATTTATATCCTTGTTTTTTCCCGTTTGCTCCAACTTGTAAGCAGTACCAGAAAGTTGATTTTCACCGATATTATGAAGGGCGCTTTTCATACCATGAACAGTTATCGTAAATAAATCAATATCCGGCTCACGTAAATTAGTTTTCTTCGCTAACAAATCATTCAGCACAGAAATTGCATTCTCTATATCACGCACAACAGCGGCCGCCATTTTGTCATTAACCAAAATATTTTGCATTGACTTGGATGCTGAAATCTTAATTTGCAGCTCTCTTTCCCGGCGTACTACCGCAATTACCTCGGGTGATTGCCGGTCACGAATCAAACGGTTTAAGCAAGAGTTCAACTCGCGGATATCAATAGGTTTTGATATATACTCATCAAAATTGCTGGCGAGGAACATTTCCGAAGAACCTACTACGGCATTTGCCGTAAGGGCAACGATTGGATTTTTATAACCCATACCACGGATTAATTTTGTTGCTTCGATACCATTCATTAACGGCATCATATGATCCATAAAGATAATATCATAAATACTGCCGTTTTTTATCCGGCGCACTGCTTCTATGCCGCTTGATACTGTTTCAATTTTTAAACCGTAAGGGGCCATCATACCTTTAGCAACGTACAAATTCGATTCAACATCATCGACAATCAAAACGCTGCCGTAAGGCATATATTCGTGGACAATTTGCACTCTGTTTAGTTTCAAACTTTTTTTGAAGCGGCTGTCAAGTAACCTTTCAGCCAGCTCCTCGCCGCAAAGCTCGGTACTTGTCCGTTTCTGCGGGATACGCACGGTAAATGCCGAACCTTTTCCGGGAACGCTTTCGACCATAATCCTGCCCTCCATCGCATCCACCAAACGCTTGGTAATGTGCATCCCAAGCCCGGTCCCAACGATGGTACGGTTTGTGTCCATGTTGAAGCGCGTATACTCTTCAAATAATTTGACCACCTGCTCTTCCGTCATCCCTTGCCCGGTATCGGTTATGCGCAAAACAAGGATACAATCCGACGGCATATCCGGCCCGACCTGCACCACCGGCAAATCCTCGTCAACCTCTGCTGAAACTGACAACTCAACCCGGCCTTCCTCGGTATATTTAAAAGCGTTGGAAAGAATATTATTCATGATTTGTTTGAGGCGAAGCTCGTCCCCAAATAAATCATGCGGTGTGTTTTTGTCAATTTTCAGGTCAAAGACAATCGGTTTACTTTCGTATCTTAAGAGATTCAATTGTACCGTATCATATATGATACTTGGAATATCATAATTTACCGGAAAAAGACTCAATTTCCCTGCTTCAATTTTTGATAAATCAAGGATATCGTTAATAATATTCAATAACAAGTTACCCGAATTGTATATTGTATCAAATGCTTCTTCCATTTCCGGCGAAATATTTTCTTTTTGTAACTGGATTTCAGCGGTGCCGAGAATAGCATTCATCGGGGTACGGATTTCATGACTTATATGTGACATAAACTCGCTTTTCGCCTGATTCGCGTTTTCCGCAATAACCCGCTGTTCTTCGGCATCATGAATCAAAGTTTTGACTTCCGTCATATCAATCAGCGACCCCGCGATGCGGATAGGGTTGCCGTCTTTGTCCCTTAATGTTTCTCCGGTGCCGCGGTAATATCCATATTCACCGTTTTTCTTTAATAATCTGTGTTCCACGTCAAACTCGGTTTTTCCTGTTTTGTCGGTTAAGTGGTCATAAAAAGCTTTAACCGCCGCTTCTTGATCATCAGGATGTAACCGGCTGCTCCAACTGCCAAGAACATGCGGAAAATCATTTTGATCCGTAAAACCTAGCATTTGTTTAAACTCATCGGAAGATGCGGCGCTGTTCTCCGGATTCAACAGATTGTCCTTGTCAATATCCATATCCCATAACCCGATTTTCGTGGATTTAATAACCATATTGAGCTTCATAAGCTGTAATTCATTTTTTTCATTGTACGCTTCAAGTTCGGCCATCATTCGCTTTTGTTCTCTTAAATCCCTGATAAATGCCGCAACAAAATGTTCGCCTTTATAATCTATCCGTGACAAAATAATATCACATGGCATCAATTCCCCGTCAGATAAACAATACATCCATTCAAAACGCTGATAACCTTCCGCAAATGCTTTATGAAGATAATAATCGACCGCATCTTTTGATAAGCGCCCATCAAGCTGAACTTCTGCCGAAAAATCTAATAATTTACTTAAATCCAAAAATTCTTGTTTGGATGCAATATTAAATAAAGTTAGTGCCGCTTTATTGCAATCGATTATATTGAAACTTTTGTCCCATATTTGCGCTGCTAAAGGTGTTGCATCCAACAAAATACGCACAAGCTCATCAGCTTCGCGCGATTTTTCTATTGCGGCAAGCTGCTCATGGGCAAGTAAATTTTCTTCATGTTCATTTTTGGCATCATCTTTTGTTTTGATGATACAGCTTTCCGGAATATTCACATTAAGGGCTATTCTTCTTGCCATATCATAACAGGTTTTTGAACCGCAGGCATAACAATCAATATGCTGCTTTTCATAATTGTCTTTTTCCAATAACCCAAATGCTTTATCGATATCCGATTTGGTTAGTTGCGGTATCTGCGTAGATATGGGATTGTATTTGCGCAGGAAGTGAGTAAGTTCAAATGTATCGTCGTATGACTTAAACATTGAACTATAATGTTTCTTTTTCTGCTCCTCGATCATTTTTCTTGCGCTGTTTTTCATTGTTTTTTCTATTTTGAATATACAATCGTCACGCAATGAAGCCGAGCCGATATTACAACCTTCTTCACAATTCAGCACATCATATATATCAGGTAAAAATTCGGCGGGGGTTTTCGCATATTTATTTAATTTTTCATAGACTTTTCTACCTTCCGCTTTAGCGATATGGAGATTTTTCCCCATCATATATTCAATATTTTCCTTAAACCCGCCGGGCATCGGAAACAAAGAACCAAGGCCGCTTTCGGCATGGTCAAAATCCGTTTCTTCATCAGGCATTTTAATCTTGTTCTCATCTAAATATTCAAGCAATCTTGTAAAGGTAACATTGTATTGTGCCAGTTTTGTACCTTGAAACTCAATCGTTTTTGACACACACGGGGAAAGGGCGGCAATGCGGTCATTGATACCCTGATAATTTTTCATGTAAATAGAAGTACACGCCATCGGGCTATGAACCGGCGATAGGTTTTCGAGTAAGCCATGTTGGTAAATCTCACAATAGGTAACAATTGGCGGGCATGGTTGGGTAATGATTGGGTTGGTACCCGTTTTTTTGAGATAATTGACATGCGCCCAGATACAAATATCCGCGCCCAATGAAACATCATATATTTTATTTACGCCAAGGCTTTTCAAATATGTAAACAGCTTCTTGTATTCGGGGACATTCGTTTTTACCGAAGGGGCGGCAATCAGTGATATTGGTATTCCCTTTGCCAGGTCATCAAAAAAACGCCCGGTATCATCCGTAAAGCGCCTTGCATCATGTTTACAAACCCAAACACACATTCCACAGTTGATACATTTGTCCTGGCTGATTTTTACCTTGATATTTCCGGCCTCATCCTGATAGGTAATATTTGCCATTTCCATCGGGCAGCCCCTGACACACCGGTTGCAACCCACGCAAAGATCAATGTACTCCTCGATAATATCCCTCATACCCTGCACCTCCCTATGCCTTAAAGTTTATTAACCGTACACCTCTGCAAATAACCTATTAACCGCAATAAATACGTCGACAATTTGCGGGTCGAAGTGAGTACCCTTATTTTCAAGCATAATTTCCACGGCTCTTTCGTGCGTAAATGCTTTTTTGTATGGCCGGTCCGATACAAGGGCATCATACACATCGGCGATTGCCATTATTCGCCCGTGCAGCGGAATCTCTGTCCCCTTTAAACCGCTCGGATACCCTGTCCCATCCCATCTTTCGTGGTGGCTTCCCGCGAATAATTTTGCGTTTTTCAAAAAATCTTCATCACCGGTTTCACGAATAATATCATTAATAATATTTTCCCCCTCGGTGGTATGAGCCTTAATTAAATCAAACTCTTCTTCCGTTAATTTATCCGTTTTATTTAAAATCAAATCCGAAACCGTAATTTTCCCCAAATCATGCAACCGCGCCGCCGAAACGTTTACATCAATGTTCCAGTCTTTCAACTCATCAATATATATTTCATTGTCAATCATATAATTCAACATGATTTTCAAGTAAGAAGCTGTTCGCTCAATATGCTTCCCGGTTAATTTATCCCGGTTTTCCACCATATTTGCCAAAATGGAAGTCAGGCTGTTTTGCAGCCGCAACAACTTCTCTGTCCGAAGAATCAAGGTTTCCTTTTGCTCTTCTAACGTTATTGTTTGTTGTTTAAGCATTTCCTTTTGTTTCTTTAATTCTTTCGCTTGCTTTTGCAACATATCGGTCCGTTCCCGGATGATTGATTCCATATGTAAAATTGACCTGACCCGGTGGAGCAGAACCGGCGCCGAAAATGGTTTGGTAATAAAGTCTATTACCCCCATTTCAAAACCGAGTGCTTCCGTTTCGGCATCATTTTTGCTGGTTAGAAAAATAACGGGAATATCCATATGCTGCTTATTATTTTTTAGTTTTTTCAAAGCGGCAAACCCGTCTATATTCGGCATCATAATATCTAAAAGAATCAAATCCGGTATGCCTTCTTCCAATATTTCGAATAAGGTTGTTGCCGACAATAAGGTAATTACTTCATAAGAGGTTGATAATACATCTTCTGCCATCAATAAGTTTGTCCGGTTGTCATCTACAACGAAAATTGTTTTCATCATAACTACTCCTTGAAAGAATTGTATTCTCATTATAGTTGATTGTCCATCTTTTGTCAAATTTCAGCTTCATTTTCATGGGTTAAGTTTGACGCATTTTTATACATTTTCAGTACATATATTATTATAGAAGTAAAAAAATCGCGGACCCATTATGTTTATAAAAACAAAAATTTGCCGCGATTTATTTTAACGAATTAAATTTTTTATGATACCAATTTATCTCGGTTTACGAGGATAATTTTCCGCTTATTTTACCACCCGTACCCGGATAACCCCGGAAATTTCTTCAAGTTTTTTAATAGTATCAGGGTTAGTCTCGGCTTCAATGTCGAGCATCGTCACGCCATATTCACCTTTTGATTTATTCGTCATATCAGAAATATTGATACCCTGGTCACCATAAAAAGCGGTGAACTTCGTAATCATATTAGCTTTATTGGCATGGATAATTACTATCCGGCCTTTTTGCCGGCAGATACCCATATCAACTTCCGGGAAGTTCACACTATTGATAATATTACCGTTTTCCAGATAGTTCTTTACTTGCTTAACTGCCATCTTGGCGCAATTGTCTTCCGATTCTTCCGTCGAAGCCCCTAAATGCGGGACAACAATACAGCCTTCTTTTCCGGCAATCGTTGTGTTCGGGAAGTCAGTTACATATTTGCGCACTTTACCTGCTTTAACCGCTTCGAGTATAGCGGTTTCATCTACTAACAAATCGCGGGAGAAATTGAGGACAATAACGCCGTCTTTCATTTTAGCAATCGCATTTTGATTGATGGTATTTTTCGTATCTTCAGTTAAAGGTGCATGAATAGTAATAAAATCACATTCTTCGAAAATGACATTGATGTCAACTACATGGATAATGTCACGGCTAAGGTTCCAAGCGGCATCAACCGAAAGGAAAGGGTCATAACCATATACTGTCATCCCCATATGACGGGCAAGGTTGGCAACCGGCCCGCCGATAGCGCCAAGCCCGATAATACCGAGTTTTTTGTCCTGTAATTCCGTCCCGGCAAATTTACTTTTTGCTTTTTCGGCTGATTTCGCGATATCAGCATCATCTTTATTCGCATATGCCCAATTAATCCCGCCAACAATATCACGGGAAGCAAGCAGCATTCCGGCGATAACCAATTCTTTGACACCATTTGCATTGGCACCGGGGGTATTAAAAACTACAATTCCTTGTTCGGCATATTTTGCCAGCGGGATATTGTTAACCCCGGCCCCGGCACGGGCAACCGCCAACAGGTTTTCGGGTACGTCCATATCGTGCATTGATGCGCTGCGGACTAAAATCGCTTGCGCCGCTGCGGCACTATCAGTTTTTTCATAATCAGCCGTAAAACGGGATAAACCAACTTCGGCAATGGGGTTTAAGCAATGGTATTTAAACATCTTTTTCCTCTTTTCGTATTAGTTTTAACTATTGTTTTCTTCGAATTTACGCATAAATTCGACCAATTTTTCGACACCGGCAAGCGGCATTGCATTGTAAATACTGGCCCGCATCCCGCCAACGGTACGGTAGCCTTTTAGATTGTCAAGGCCGGCGGCTTTACTTTCTTTGACGAACTTATCATCAAGCTCTTTTGAACCGGTATTAAAGCAGACATTCATCAAGGAGCGGTCTTCTTTTCTAACAGTCCCCTTAAACAATTTGCTCTCGTCAAGATAATCATACAAAATCGCGGCTTTCTTTTCATTATGTTCTTTCATTGCCTTTAAACCGCCGTTTTTCAGCAACCACTTAAAAACTTTGCCGCAAACATAAATCCCGTAAGCCGGAGGGGTATTGTACATTGAACCGGCTGCTTCATGGGTTTTGTACTTAAGCATCGTCGGGGTGCCAGGTAAACACTCATCAGGAATCAAATCTTCACGGATAATTACGATTGTAACCCCGGCCGGGCCGATATTTTTTTGAACGCCGCCGTAAATGATGCCATATTTCGTTACATCAACCGGTTCTGAAAGAAAACACGATGAAACATCCGATATTAAGATATGCCCCTTCGTATTCGGCAGTTGTTTATGTTTTGTCCCGTAAATCGTATTGTTTTCACAGATGTATAGATAATCGGCATCTGCCGGAATATCCAAATCCGAACAATCCGGAATATATGAAAAATTTTCGTCCGCCGATGATGCAACCGCAACCGCTTCACCATAAATCCGGGCTTCTTGATAAGCCTTTTTCGACCATTCACCGGTAATAACATAGGCGGCTTTCTTGTTTTTCATCAGATTCATCGGAATCATTGCAAACTGCTGACTTGCACCGCCTTGCAGGAACAAAACCTTATAATTATCAGGGATATCCATCAAGCGGCGCAAATCCGCTTCGGCTTCCTTAATAATATCATCATAAACTTTTGAACGGTGTGACATCTCCATAACTGACATTCCGCTCCCATTGTAATCAAGCATTTCTGCTGCGCAAGATGCTAATACTTCCTCCGGAAGAACCGCCGGTCCGGCGGAAAAATTGTAAACTCTGGCCATTTTCATAATTCCTTTCTTTGGGGTGAAGTTTTAGATTTATGAATCAACGCTTGCGTTGATTTGATTGCAGTTCCAATGGATGCAAACTTAGAAAATCTCTTCACACTTACTTATAGACTTTTCGATTGTATAACAAATCATGGCAGTTCGTCAACCTGTTTGTTTTGAAATAAGTTAAAAATTGTTCAATTATTGCTGTTTGCGTTATAACTGCTATTAGTGTTTTCTTCATTTTATTTTTTAGCAACCTCTAATTGAGACAGACAATAATCGATAAACTCCAACATATTTGTTTGCTTAATATTCTTAATTTTATTCGCAAATACTTTTACTTGTTCAATTGTGTCAATACTAATCGGTTTTGTATTAATCGGGAAAATTTTTGTATAATAGCTTCCTTTTTCAGAGCCTGAAATTTTTCGGACCATAATTTCCGCTTTTATCATGATTTCTTCCAGATTTGCAATATTATATAACGGAACAATATATTTCTCCAATATATGCCCTCGGAATAGTTCTCCGGATATGTAATTATCTCTTGTGTATTCATCACAATCATCGGTATCCATAATAATAAATAACTTAAAATTTAGCAGGCATTTATTTTTATTATCATATTCTATTGAATATTCATCAGCAAAAGATTTTAAGCTTTTAAAATATCCTCCTTGCATAAAAGCCAGCAACCCATTGATCTGAATGCTTTTATTACCTTTTTCCTTAGCGATTATTTTTACAGGAAGATGCAAATTGGTATAAATGTACTTCACAAGATTTAATTCCGATTTCCCATGCACAATAACTGCGCATTTCGTATATTTATGCCGTTCAAATGGCATATTACTCACCCCCTATAAAATGATTCGTCTCCTGTAATTCATCAATAATTTCATCATAGTCAACAATATCAACAATCGGAACTCCGCCAAACAAACCTTTAAGATACATATTTCTCGGATTATTAGTTCCTTGGATACGGGGGTATTTATTTAAACATTTTACTTCTTTATTTCCTAAGTAATCAACCGTTATGACAAAAGCAGATTTTATATCGATTGATTCAAGTAAAAAGGTATTATGGGTGGTTATTATTAACTGCCCGGTTATTTCATCCATCATTGATAATATTATATTTTTCAATAATAAATCATGAATCCCGTTATCTATCTCATCATAAACAACAGTAACTCCACAAAAAGCCCCTAACAATGAACGTATTACATCAAGAATATGTTGGGTGCCCGCTGATTCCCTTTCGATATCAATCGTCCTTATTTTCCCGCCAATCATTTTCTTAAAGAATAATTTATACTCTATTTCATCACTTTCATGACTCTTTTTATAAAATACATCTTTTATATCCGCATAGGCTTGGGTAAAAAAATCTTTCAAGATACGTTCTGAACAATCTAATTGTGCTTCTTTTACCGCTTTAATTTTTCCCTTTGATAAATCCCCTAAAACATTATTAGGTTTATCTGAATAATGCCTACTTTTATAGTGAGGTGTCATTTTACAATAAGCCGAGATATCATTAAACATTTCAAGAACTTCAAAAATATGGGAGAGATAATTTTCCTTGATATAGCTTTCATTCTTTTTTTCTATTTCGTTTTCCAATATCCCTAAAAAGGTATGCTTTCCCCAATATTTATTTATTTCATTTCTTATATCTTTCTCAACTTCATTACTTAAAAACAATTTATTTGAAAAAAATAGTTCATTTTTATCTTTAGTGTTTTTTATTTCGAACAAAATTCCGCGTTGTTTTCCGGTAAAGTAGTATAGTTTTTCATATGAAAACCTTTCACCAAAAGATAAAACATAGTATCCCTTATTATTACCTATCCGAAAACCATATTCAACTGTTGTGTTTTCTTCGCAATCGACCATTCTGCATCTATTAATATGATGTGATATATTAAAAGAATTTAAAAACATTTCAATTACTTCATGTGAAAATTCTTTTTTATCCATAAGTTTCTGAATCTCTTCAAAATGTTCCATCCTGCCAAAAGATTCAATACTTCTTCTTAGTAAATCAATACTGTTTACAATATTAGACTTACCACTACCATTCTCGCCATAAATTGCTATGAATTTCTTTACTTCCTTATCGCTATTTTGGAAGTCGATGGTAACATCTTTGAATGATAAAAAATTTTTTAACTTAATGTAAGTGAACATAATTAATCCTCCACGCTCATATTATCATTTTTTTATGCAAAAGTCAATAACATAATTAAATATGCTATATATTATAACATATTTTGCGATGTTTATTCTTATTCCTTGCAAGCATTGAAATTCTATGAAATTTTTAATATAAATATTTATATCAAAATTAATAATACATCACACAAGGCGTACCTATCTCAACCATATCAAAAATTATTTTCACCTTATCCAAAGGCGTATTAATACACCCGCGCGAGCCGTCGGTCAGATAAATATCACCGCCGAATGTCCGCCGCCATGAGGCATCGTGAATCCCGATATTGCCAACGACCGGCATCCAGTACCGTACCGGTGAAGCGTAGCCCTCGCCGCGCAAAATCCGGTTCCTTTGTTTTGAGTAGACGTAATTTACCCCTTCCGGCGTACCCCAGCGCCGCGCCATATTTCCGGTGACTACCGACGTTTCAACAATTAACTGCCCTTCATGATAAAAATACATTATTTGGGCGGTCATATCTATTTCTATGTAAGTATCACCGATATCATCTTTACCTTGTTTAAAGCCCTTTTTTATGTACTTGGGTTCGCGGATAAGCTGCTCCGGCGAAAAAAAGTTTTCCAATATCCATTCATACTCGGCTTCCTGGTCAAGAATATTGCCATAAATACCCCCCTCGACCGTAATAACCTCCCCCCGTGATGAAAGAAATTGCCGCGAACTCCCGACCGTATCGTACTCTGCGGCCAGATTGGTAACAAAAGCCCGCACTTTATCCTCATCAAGAATCGGGTTTTGCTTTTCATCAAGAACAAAATCGCCATTGTGATTAATCGTAATCCAATAACTCACAATCGCAGCATCTAAAGGTATCTGCTCATCTCCCATTTGATAGATAATCCGGCAATTTTGAAACTCTTCTATCTTCGGCCACAAATCAAGCTTATTCCGCATTTGGGAATCAAGCGGAAGGTCTTCAAAACAATCAAATAAATCAATATGGGTTTCCTGATTGTCAATCGCATTGCGGATTAAGGTTTTTGCTTTATCATAATTAAGCACATTAGCGCGGTTATTTATCAGTTCATAACCGGAATGAGTTTTTTTAATCAGTAGTTCTTCATTTTGTACTTTGAAAAAGCCTAAGCTGTTTACAACATTCTCCAAGGCAACTTCACAATATTTAATAACAGGTGTTATTTTACTTCCGGAAGTACCTCTAAACAGGTTATCAATCCACAAATAAGGATTTTGCGAGCGCTTATAAGCTTCAAGGGGCGGGATATAATCAAAGCTAAAATCAATATCATTCGCCGGAATCAGATGCGGTTTCCCCTCAAAATCAAAAATAGTCAGGCCATCATAGGAAAAGCCACGGCTAAGTTCCTGATTGACCTGATTAATACTTTTTCCGGTACAATAAACACCATTAATCCAAGTATTATAGCTAAATTCATCACTATAATACCAGGCAAGGCCAAGATAGATTGCCGTGGTCATTAAGCAAATAATAAATAAACCTAAAATTGTCCCTTTAAGTACATTACTCATAAATCTTTTTCATCAAATACTTCACTAATCGGGGCACCGGCCGGCACCATCGGGAATACTTTGTCATCTTCGGGAATGATACATTCGATAACAACCGGGCCGCCTAACTTGAGGGCTTTTTCAAATGCCGGGGCAAATTCTTCTTTGGTTGTAACTTTAAACGCTTCACAGCCAAGGCCTTTTGCCACCAGCGTAAAATCAACTTTATCCGCAAGAACTGTTTGTGAATAACGTTTCTCATAAAACAGGGTCTGCCACTGCCGTACCATTCCGAGAACATGATTGTTAATAATAATCTGGATAATCGGGATGTTATAGCGGCTTGCGGTAGCAAGTTCATTCATATTCATGCGGAAACAGCCATCACCGGCAATATTAATGCAGATTTTCTCGGGGCGCCCGCTTTTTGCACCAATACAGGCGCCAAGGCCATACCCCATTGTTCCAAGGCCGCCGGAAGAAAGGAAGGTACGCGGTTTTGAATATTTGTAATATTGTGATGCCCACATTTGGTGCTGGCCGACATCGGTCGTAATAACAGCATCACCATCGGTTAAGCGATAAATTTCTTCCATTACAAAGGGGCAGGATAAACCTTCCTGATTGTAATTAAGCGGGAATTTTTCTTTTAATTCTTTAATCCGGTTAATCCATTCGGGATGGCTTTTCGGGGTTAGGACAGCATTTAATTTAGCTAATACTTCTTTCAAATCACCGACTATTCCCACGCAAGTTATGACATTTTTATTAATTTCCGCCGCATCAATGTCGATATGGATAACTTTTGCCTTTGCGGCAAATTTGCTGACATTGCCAACAACCCGGTCGGAAAAGCGGGCCCCAAGAGCAATTAGCAAATCACAATCACTAACGCCGAGGTTGGAGGCTTTCGTCCCGTGCATACCAATCATACCGGTATAAAGTTCATTACCTCCGTCAAAAGCACCTTTAGCCATCAAAGTATCACAAACGGGAGCATTTATTTTTTCGGCAAACTCACGGACTTCGGCACAGGCATCGGAAATAATCGCCCCGCCGCCAAGATATATGAACGGTTTCTTCGCTTTGTTAATCAGGGCAACCGCGGCTTCGATATCTGTTTGGGTATAGCTGGATTTCCGCTCCGGTATAACAGGCGTTACTTTTTCATAATCGCAAAGGGCGGCGGTAACATCTTTGGTGATATCAACAAGTACCGGGCCCGGACGGCCGGATTTGGCGATTTCAAAAGCTTTACGCATTGTCGATGCGAGGTTTTTTACGTCTTTGACAATAAAGCTATGTTTGGTAATCGGCATCGTCACCCCGGCGATATCAATTTCTTGGAATGAATCCTTACCGAGCAAGGGTAAAATAACATTACAAGTAATCGCAACCACCGGAATTGAATCCATATAGGCGGTAGCAATACCGGTGACCAGGTTCGTCGCGCCGGGGCCGCTGGTCGCAAGGCATACACCTACCCGCCCGGTCGCCCGGGCATAACCGTCAGCCGCATGGGCAGCGCCTTGTTCATGGGACGTAAGGAAATGTTTGATATCCTTTTCATATTTATATAAAGCATCGTAGACATTCAAAATAGTTCCGCCGGGATAACCAAAAACGGTATCTACACCTTGCTCCATTAGACATTTTATGACAATTTCTGCTCCTGTATACTGCATTTTTTTATCCTCCTTAGGGTCTGTCTCAATCATTCTTCACACTATTATCACGCTTTTATGTCTTATTGTCAATGTTTTCATATTTAGTATTTGACATGAAAACAGAATCTGCTATAATTAAACAGCATGAAAATCTATTTTCTTACTTTCTAAATTTGTTTTCAAAGTTTTCCAAAATATAATATGCTTAACCAGGCAGTCGAACAGGCGGCACACATCCTTATCCGGGTCTTGCGGAAAGGAAGGTGTATTTTATGATTATAATTGATATATTGGCATTGATTGTAAATATTTTTGTACTAATCATTACATATAAAGGTTATAAAGATTTATATAAGAAATAGCCGTCCTGGGCTCTCGCAAAGTCTGGACGACTATTTCTAAATAGTCAATTCATTTTGCGCCGGGTCAGGTAGTGGCGCCTACCTGTCGGCTGTCTTGTTAAATATATTATATCATGATTCTCTATACTTACAACTCCAGACTTACAGTCTGTCGTTGACACATCAGTGAAAACAAATGCCTGCTTCGCAGTCGCTTGTTTTCCTGCTGATATGTCATTATATCATGTTTTTTAAAAAAGTCAAAGGAAATTTCACTTTATCTCCAATACCGCACCCCTGCTGGCACTTGTGACCATCTTGCGGTAACGGTTAAGATAACCGGTCGTGACTTCGGGTTCACGCGGTGTCCAGGCGCTGCGGCGAATTGCCAGTTCTTCATCGCTAAGACAAACTTCAAGGCGGTTTTCCGGAATATTTATCTTGATAATATCACCTTCGTTAATTAAAGCAATCGGACCGCCCACAGCGGCTTCAGGCGCAACATGGCCAATTGAAGCACCACGGGAAGCACCGGAAAAACGGCCGTCGGTAATCAATGCAACCGTTGAACCAAGGCCCATTCCGGCGATGACGGAAGTCGGGTTCAGCATTTCGCGCATCCCCGGCCCGCCTTTCGGCCCTTCATAACGGATAACTACTACATCACCGGCATTAATTTGCCCGGCTTTAATTGCCGTAATTGCGGCTTCTTCACAGTCAAAAACCCGCGCCGGCCCTTCATGGATCATCATCTCCGGCACTACCGCCGATTGTTTAACCACACTTCCTTCGGGGGCAAGGTTCCCATTAAGGACAGCGATTCCGCCGGTCACGGAATAAGGATTGTCAGCCGGCCTGATAATTTCGGTATTTTTATTAACCGCATCTTTAATATTTTCGGCAACAGTTTTTCCGCTTGCGGTAATAATATCTGTATATAAAAGATTCAATGAATCAAGCTCTTTCATCACGGCATAAACACCGCCGGCTTCATTCAACTCTTCAATATGATTCGGTCCGGCCGGGTCAAGATGGCAAAGATTCGGGGTCTTTTTTGAAAGGTCATTGGCAATCGTTAAGTCAAGGATAACTCCGGCATCATGAGCAATCGCCGGAAGATGGAGCATTGAATTAGTCGAACAGCCTAAGGCCATATCAACAGTAAGGGCATTCATAAAAGCTTTCTCGGTCATAATATCACTAGGTTTGATATCACGTGTTACTAAATCCATTATTTGCATTCCCGTATGTTTGGCAAGGCGAATCCGTTCCGAATAAACCGCCGGAATTGTGCCGTTCCCTTTAAGCCCCATCCCTAATGCCTCCGTCAGACAGTTCATTGAATTTGCAGTAAACATACCGGCACATGAACCACAAGTCGGACAGGCTTTGTCTTCCATTTCATTAAGTTCATCAATACTCATTTTTCCGGCGGTAACTCTGCCTACCGCTTCAAACATTGATGTTAGGCTTTTCTTTTCGCCTCTCATTATCCCGGCAAGCATCGGCCCGCCGGACACAAATATCGTCGGAACATTTATCCGCGCCGCCGCCATCAATAAGCCGGGGACATTTTTGTCACAGTTAGGAATCATAACCAGACCGTCAAAGCCATGGGCAAAAGCCATGCACTCGGTTGAATCAGCAATCAAATCACGGGAAGCAAGCGAGTATTTCATTCCAATATGCCCCATCGCAATACCATCGCAGACAGCTATCGCCGGAAACATCACCGGTGTCCCGCCTGCCATTGCAACTCCTTGTTTTACCGCATCACAGATTTTGTCAAGATTCATATGGCCGGGTACAATTTCATTATAAGAACTGACGATACCGATTAAAGGGCGCTTAAGCTCTTCATCAGTGAGGCCAAGGGCTTTAAGCAAACTCCGTTGGGGGGCTTGTGAGGTACCGGTTTTTACTGAATCGCTTTTCATTAATTTCTCCTTCTAATCTTAGTATACTACATTATATCAAATCGCTGATATATTGACTAGCCTATGTTTGTGCTTTATTTATAAGCAAATTTTAACTGGTTTGCAAAAATTGCCGAATTAAATCGGTTTTGCGTAAAACTGGTTGCCTTAGCCCGGAAATTTTTCTTGATTTTTGATGCTTGATATGTTATAGTTTTATTAACTATCTAATCAGTCTTTAGTAAAAAATCATCTTGCTATAGCCATCTGCTCCTATTGTTTTACTAAATGAAATAAATAAAAAGAAAGCTAATTTTGAAAAAAAGTTTTTTTTAGATGTTTTCGGGAACGTTTCCGGTAACGTTATCGGCGATGATTGTTTATTACACAATATGACAATAATCCGCAGAGATAATATCATTTTTGTATAAGGAGATTCATATGAAGAAGAGCCGTAAAATTTTTGCATTACTGTTGGCATTTATCATGATTGTTGGCCAGGCACCGGCAACATTAGCGACAGAAAATCCAAACCCGCCGCCGGATTCAGGAATTAATAATCTTTCCGAGCCGGATGGGGGAAGCGATAATGACGGGGAAAATCCCGGAGGCGGCGATCTTACTGATGGAACTTATCCGGACGGCGATGGCAATCCCGGCGATAATGATTCTAATGAGGATGATGACAACCTTGATGAAAACGAGGACGATGAAGATGAGGATTTAGATGAGGATTTACTCTTTCAAGGATTTTCATTTGATGCTTTTTCGAGTGATGTTTATACATATACGGTAGATTTATTTAGCGAGGGTTCTACTGTTCCCTCACAACCGAATGTGCGCATCATAGATGCTAATGGCAATATAATAACTCCAACGGTTACTCAAGAAACGATTACCCGTTTCCGGCGGATTAGTTTTGAAAGCGACTCACCGAAAGTTACCGTTGAATTATTAAATTACGGTACTGATACCTGGGGTGCTTTCGCTTCCGGCAATGACAGGCGTATTGCCCTGACCAGCGAATACCATCACGCATATGTGCAACGGTATATGCCGGTTACATTCTATCTGGGCGTTGATGCGGATACCAGAGAAGTAAAAGCCGCAATGATTAAAAACTCAACTACCCAATTCAACTTCTGGGGTTGGTTAGATGGCGGAGCTGCTGATTTCCCTTCTGTCGCATTTGGCGGCACCGATAGCCCGGTATCGGCTGATCTTCTTCCACATGACATGGGCAGTACCACGTTGCGCCAGTCTTCACGAACTCTCGGCACCGTAACTAATGAAGATACTATCTATTTCAAAATCCGGATGGAACCTAATACCGACTGGGGTGCAAATCAGTGGCGGACTCTCTTTGGCACCGGCGACAATGATGAGAACGCTGCCGGGGATAAATTCGCCCGATTCAATATCCCCCCTGTCCCCGATCTGCCGCCCGATGTACCTGCGGGTTATTACCGTTACAATATTAACTACTTCCGCTTTAACCGCGATTCCGCCGATTGGAATCTGTGGTATTGGGGTGTTGACGGTCAAGCGAAAAACTCACCGTTATTCCCCGCCGCCGCGACTTCCGGCTGGTCAAATATCACTTTTGATGTCGAAGGAGAAGCAGAAATTCATTTTAACCTCAAAAAAGGCAATCATTGGGAGCAGCGGGACAATCTCATCTCTCGCACGATTACAGCCAATCCTACCACGCGAATCGCGACGGTCTGGCTGATTGAGGACCGCGACCAGATTTTGTATGGTGCCGAACCGGATTTGATGACCGGTGGCGTATTCAAGCAACACGTCCGCCGGGCATGGTCAGATACTTTGCAAACTGTTACGGCGCGGATATCCAATATCCCTAATGCGCCGGGCAGTGTCGATGTCACTTCCACCCAGTCACTGCGGAACAATTTCCGCCTTTACAATCACACAACCGGTACCAATGTCACCCTGACAGGCAACGTTAGTTTTACCGCCGACCGGGTTACCTTAACCACCACCGCCGATTTGAACCCCCGGCACCATTATTCGGTTCATTATAATACCGCCGATACCGCTCCGAACAACAACACCGTTTTTGCGGAAAAAGTTATGATGCGGCGGATGCTTGATAATTTCACTTATACCGGTAAGCTTGGTATGATTTACAGCCCGACTCAAACTGATTTCAAACTGTGGGCGCCAACCGCACAGAAAGTTGAATTGTTGATTTATAATACCTTAAGCGAAACCGACTTCAAAGCTTTGAATCAAATCGGCGGCCTTGGCACCAACGTCACCAAGATAAAAGACGAAAAATTCGAAGCACCTGATGCAACTTTCGAAATGAACTACAATAATACAAACGGTCTTTGGTCATATACGTTCACGGGAAATGATATTTTGAACGGTACCTTTACAAATAGTATTTTCAACCCCGGCGGCACATCCAGCGGTTTTAAATACTATATCTACCGGATTACGTATGCGGACGGTGATTCAGACCTTGCACCCGACCCTTATGCCATCGGGGCAAGCCCTAATGGCTGGATGTCGGCAATCCTTGATTTGGATGCGGCAAAGGCAATCCCGGCCGATGGAATAGGAAAACCGCAAAATCTGGATTCCGCGCACCACAGATCCGCCACTGATGCAATTCTTTACGAACTACATATCCGTGATTTTTCGATGCACCCGACTTCCGGTATTTCGAAAGAGCATAAAGGTAAATATCTCGCTTTTACCGAAAAAGGGACCAAAGTACAGGAAATCAGCGGTCTTGGCGCGGCAATGACAGGGGCTTATGGCGCTGACGGCAAACCGATTTCCATTCCCAATGCGCCTTCAACCGGTATTGACCACTTAATCGAACTTGGCGTTACCCATGTCCATCTTTTACCGGCTTTTGATTATGGTTCGGTTGATGAGCTGCGCCCCAACAATTTTGCTGACAACCGCGCTTTTAACTGGGGTTATGACCCGCAGAATTATAATGTGCCGGAAGGTAATTATGCTACCGATGTCTGGGACCCCTATGTCAGAATCAGGGAGTTCCGGGAAATGGTCAATGCCCTGCACGATGCCGGTATCAAAGTAGTTATGGATGTGGTTTTCAATCACACTTACTCTACCAATGACGGCCCGTTCCAACGGGCAGTACCGGGATACTACTACCGCACCGGCCTTAATACCGGCCTTTATACCGACGGTGCCGGCTGCGGCAATGAGGTCGCCGATGAACGGGCGATGGTTCAGAAATTCATCGTCGACAGTGTCCTTCATTGGCAGAAAGAATATGGTATTGACGGTTTCCGTTTTGACTTGATGGGGCTTCATGTCGAAAGTACAATGGAGGCGGTTTCAAATGCGTTGCGCGCGGTTGACCCTCAAGTCGTTATCTACGGTGAGCCTTGGCCAGGATACGCCTGGGACCCCGGCCATGTCATACCTGCCGGTCAAACACCTGTTGACCGTGGTAGTCAAAAAAACAAGGGCTGGTCGTTCTTTAATGACCATTTCCGCGGGCCGCTCAAAGGTTCACCCGACCACAATGACAGAGGGCCGGGCGGTGAAGTAACCGATGCAAACAAAGGTTTTATCACCGGGATAACAAACCATGCCGGAGCAATCCTTCATGGCGCAAGAGGTTGGCAGCACCCGAGTGACGGGGCTTCCAATATCGTTGCCAATGCTTCCGAAACAGTTAATTATATCACCGCCCACGACAATTTGAATTTGTGGGACAAAATAAGTATTTCTTTTTGGACTAACGGTCACCCCGACCTGATGATTTGGGACGAACACAAATCAAGCCCAATCCCAACGAATCCGCCCCGCCGTCCCGCGCCCGGTTTTAGCAGCATTGCTGAAATAACCGACCGTAATACAGGCACCGGGCAAAATGACGGAGGTGTGCGGGCATCAACTCAATCCCAGCTCCTTAGTGCCGGAATCATCATGACCAGCCAGGGCGTACCTTTCTTTCAGGCCGGTGACGAGTTCCTCCGTACCAAACAGGGACACAAAAACAGCTATAATGCCAGCGATTTAATCAATGTCATCAACTGGCAGGACAAAGCTGATTATCCTTTGGTTTTTGATTATTACAAAGGTTTGATTGAAATGCGTAATACCCATCCGGCTTTCCGGATGGACAATGTTGATATTATCAATGCCAATTGGCATGAAATCGGTTTTACGACAGATGGTGATGCTACTTCAAAAACCGGATTCGTAAATGCTGCCGGATCCGGCGCCGCCGTTCCCGGTGTCGTCGCTTACAGAATCAACACCGGTTCCGGTGCAAATGCAACCAATGATGAATGGGACAATATTTATGTTGTTTACAACGGCAACGAGACTTTGAATGCCAATGTGAATCTTGGACATACCAAGCCATTGACCAGGGTAGTCAATCATGAAGAGGTCGACCTCGTCCACGGCCTTGGCAAAGCCGCAGTTGGTGCATGGCCAACCGTTCCCGCCCGCAGTATTGCCGTCTTTACCGATGCCGACCTTGAGCCATTTACCAGTGATTACAACTTTATTATTGAAATCGATAGTACTCCCGCCCTGACTAATGCCGATATTCATATGTGGCAGGGCGGCACGGATTTACTAAATTCACCTTTCAAATTTACCTGGACTGGTACTACCGGCCGCACCCTTGCCCCGATTACCGCACAGCAGCTTGGCCGTGAGTTCGGCCTCATTGTCCGGGGAACAGGGCAATGGCCGGGCGGAGGCAATCCTGACAATATTAATAATGCCGTTAATGGTTTCGGTAATTCCGCTGCCAATATTGACCGTTTTGTTACCAAACATCCGCAGGAACCTAATACCAAAATCCATTTGGCCGCCAACAGTCAAGTTATTCGCACTTATGCGCAGGCGGTATCATTTATCGGTATCAATAACGATCTGGAACAAGAGGTTGTTTTCCGCTGGCGTGACCAAGAACGTTTTGTTGACGGGACCCCGCAAAATCAAAACCCTGTCACCGCCCCGCAGGCTCGTTATGCTATAAATAATGAGTCGTGGTTAGAAACCGTCACCCTTACCTATAATAGCACCGAAGATATGTATACTTTCCAAACTGACGGGGCCGGCTTGAATGCCGGAAATACAGTGCGCTATCAGTTATCATTTGACGGCGGCTTTACTTGGGTTGAAGATGATTACAATCAAGTAAGCGGTTTGTCACAACTAATAGTTGCCCCTTTCAAAGTCGGTTTTGCCCATCCGGAGTTTAACAGCAAGCAACTTAACGTTTTGATAGTTGAAGGCCTTGAAGACGTTAAATCAGTCAGTGCCAACCTTACTGCTTTCGGGCTTAACGCAACCGAAGATATTCCATTGCTGACACTAGGACGTTTTTCAAAGGTGGTTGAGCCAAGTACTGCTTTGGGGGAAAAGAACGTTGATGTGAGAATTACTTTCAATGACGATACCTTTATTAATACCAGTGTCAAAACAGAGGTGGTTGCCGATGATATCACCGCCGGTTTTGACTGGGGTGAAGCAATTATTTATTTTATGGTTACCGACCGTTTCGCCAGACTCGACGGCGGAAATGTCGTCACCCCCAACTCTAATATTGTTAATACCCGGCCTCACGAATTTGATAACAGCAATGTTGATAACAGAAATCTTGGGCGCGTAAATGGCGGTGATTTCAAGGGACTTACCGCTTCCTTGGATTATCTGAAAGAATTAGGTGTAAACACCGTTTGGATTACTCCGATTGTTGAAAATATTCCCGGAAGTATGCAGCCCTCACCCGATGTTCAGGAAGCTTATCACGGTTATTGGGCGCAGACTTTTGAAAAACTTGATGAACGTCTTGGTACTGCTCAGGATTTGCATGATCTAATTGATGCTCTGCATTCACGCGATATGAAACTTATGGTTGATATTGTTATCAATCATGCCGGGTACGGTATGACTGATGTTCATGCCGCAGCTTCCGCAACTGTTCCGCATTTCGTGCTTGACAACGGCGAATCAATGTTCCGCCCGATCACCGGTGAACCGGGCAACAATCCCATTTATCCTCCGACCGGAAATGACCGTACCGATGCCCTTGCCGGATTACCTGATTTCCGTACCGAAGACAAACTTGTCCGGGAAAAACTTGTCGAATGGCAAACCTATTGGATGAGCGAATACAATATTGATTATTTCCGGGTCGATACCGTGAAACATGTCGAACATGAAACATGGGAAGCCCTAAAATCACGGGTTATTGAAGAAAACAGAGACTTCAAAATGATTGGTGAATTGTGGGACGGCGCATGGAATGTTACCGGCGGTTATCTTCATACCGGCTCAATGGATTCACTTGTTGATTTCCCCTTCGAGGGCATTGCCATCGACTTTGTAAACAACTCCACCGCTTTATCAAATATTCAAACCAGGCTGGTAGCCCGCGAAACATATTTACATGCTAATCCAAAACTATCTTTAGGCCAGTTTTTGTCAAACCATGACCGGGATAATACCGGTACAAAATTGAGCGGGACACCGGCTGAAATTGATGCAAAACTCCAAGCTGCCGCCACTTTGCAGATGACAGCAATGGGGCAGCCGATTATTTACTATGGTGAAGATGTCGGACAGTATGGTGTTGATGATTCCGGCTCGATTGCCGGCGGGGCGATGACTTGGTATCACCCCAACCGCTATAGTTTTGATTGGGGTAAGACCTTTAATCCGGCCGATCCGATTGGTGAACCAGGAAATGCAATTAACCAGCATTACCGGGCGATTATCAATACCCGCGCGATGTTTTCGAAAGTTTATTCAAAAGGGGAGCGGACTTATTATACCAACAACAGCAATGTTCTTGCTTTTGCTGCTACCCACGGTACCGAAACAGTTTTGACTTTTATTAATCGTACGGCTTCTGCACAAACTACCACGTTATCTGTCTCGCCCTTTACCCAAGGGACACAATTACTTGATTATTATGCGATGATTAGAAGCGGCAACCGGGGTGATGAAATCCCGGCCGGAAGCGGCGGTTCTGTTACTGTGACTGTACCCGCGATGGCAAACGGCGGAACGGTTGTCCTTGCCGTATCAAGTAAGACTGCGCCGGTGTCGGCAGATTTGACTTATTCCATCCCAGCCGGACATATTTACAGCGGTTCTGCTCAGGGAATCGGCAATGTTACGGCGAAAGCCGGTATCACCGGAATGGGAACTATTACCGTGAAATATAACAACAGTACCGACATTCCGGTTAATGCGGGAAGCTATCAGGTAACTGTTGATATCGCCGAGGGAAGTGAATTTAGCGCGATTACCGGTCTGCCACTTGGAAATTATACGATTGACGAAAAAACCCTTACCGTTACCCCGAATGCCCTTTCAAAATACTTTGGCCAAACCGACCCGGCACTTACTTACGGGTACAGCGGAAATATAACCGGCGAAGTGCCCGGCTTTAACGGGGCCCTCTCCCGCGCTTCCGGCGAAACGGCCGCTACTTACGCAATTGCGCAAAATACCTTAGCGCTTGCAAATGGGAGCGGA
>Ga0131853_10001221_pt1 | contig 46440 bp, 42 predicted proteins | sample TergutLab28metaG_FD_92764 | JGI IMG/M metagenome (GOLD analysis project Ga0131853, IMG submission 92764) | Labiotermes labralis P1 segment gut microbial communities from Petit-Saut dam, French Guiana - Lab288 P1 (version 2) (version 2) | ecosystem: Host-associated > Arthropoda: Insects >... | reverse complement strand
GATGAAATTGATAAAGAAGACGCCTTGATTCCCATCGAAGACATCCGAGCGGCGGGAGAATTGGAACTTTACCTAGAATCGTGGGAGGCATTTGACTACATCGACGAACAGACCTTAGCTGAAACCGCTCTTGATGATCCAGAGGAGCTGGATGCTCTGGGACAATCCTTGGCTTTCATTGTGGATCAGATTAACAAATTAACCGAGGTCGAACGAGGCGACTACCATTTCGAACCCCTCTTTAAAACCTATCAAAATTTCCTGGCGGTCACTGACAATGCTTTTAGCTTGGAAAAATATGGCAGTCCCAAAAAAGCGCTCGATCTGCAACTCCCAACCCTGGAAGACTTTAAATCTCATAACCAACTCCCCGAATTTCTAACTTTTTGCCAACGTTACGACTTAGTGACAACAGAAGGATTAGTCGAGATGTTAGCTACAGAACAGGTGGAACTACTGGAAATGACTTACGCGACGGTGGCTCACTATTTGAACGAGCTGGCTAAACTTTCACCAGAGGAAAAAGCAGACCATCAATTTGAGACTCTGAACCAATCAAAAACCAATCTGGATAACTTTATGAGCAACGTGAGAAATAAGAAGAAGTAAACGTGAGAATGGCTATGGCTGTTCTTTTTTTATGGTCGACCACCAAAACCTTGACATCTGCCAACAGCTCCGCTATAATTTAACTTACTAGCACTCAACAAGAAAGAGTGCCAATTCATAATAAGAGGTGACGATTAAATGCGAGAATTTCAAACAGAATCCAAACGAATCCTAGACCTAATGATCAATTCAGTCTATAAAAACAGAGAGATATTTCTACGGGAGCTGATCTCTAACGCCAGCGATGCCATCGATAAGATGTATTACAAGTCGTTGACTGACGAAGACTTGACCTTCAACGCAGACGACTACTTTGTCAAAATCACGCCAAATGAAGAAGCGCGTACCCTAACCATTGAAGACACCGGTATCGGGATGAGCGGTTCAGACATGGAAAACAACCTAGGGATCATCGCTAACAGCGGTTCTTTCAAATTTAAAAACGAGGCTAAAACCTGCGACAACCATGAAATCATTGGTCAATTCGGTGTGGGCTTTTACTCGGCATTTCTAGTAGCCAGCAAAGTGGAGGTTTACTCAAGCTTGGCTGGTTCTGCAGAAACGAACAAATGGACCTCAGAGGGAACAGAAGGCTACACCCTTGAAACCTCAGAGGAAACTGTGACAGGAACAAAGATCATCCTGACTCTAAAAGAAAACAGGTCAGATGATAATTACGACGAATTCTTGCAAACCCACACGCTACGTCGCATCATTAAAAAATATTCGGACTTTATCCGCTATCCAATTAAGCTGGATGTGACCACGTCGAAGCTGAAAGAAGGCTCAGAAGACGAGTACGAGGAAGTGACGGAAGAGCAAACCATCAACTCACAAATCCCAATTTGGAAGAAGAACAAGTCGGAACTTACCGATGAGGATTACAAAAACTTTTATCACGAGAAACACTTTGGCTTTGACCAGCCCCTCACTCACACCCACGTCTCAGTAGATGGAAACGTCTCCTACCAAGCCATCCTTTACATACCAGGAAGTACGCCGTTCGATTTCTACACGCCTGACTATAAAAAAGGATTAGAACTGTATTCAAGTGGTGTTCTGATCATGGACAAATGCGAAGACCTCTTACCGGACTACTTTAACTTTGTCAAAGGAATTGTAGATTCAGAAGACTTATCCCTCAATATTTCACGGGAAGTCTTACAAAACGATCGTCAACTTGTCCTTATTGCGAAAAATTTACAAACGAAAATTAAAAATGAATTAGCTAAACTAATGAAAAACGACTTCGATAAGTACGTGGAATTTTTTGAATCCTTTGGTCGCACACTGAAATTTGGGGTTTATTCAGATTTTGGTGCCAACAAAGAAGTCTTACAAGACCTACTTCTATTTGAATCTTCCTATGAAGATAAGTACACGTCTTTGGCTGACTACACCTGCCGTATGAACGTGGATCAAGAAGCGATCTATTACGCCACCGGCGAATCAAAAGAGCGCATTAAAAAACTGCCACAAATCGAAGCAATCCTAGAAGCAGGACACGAAGTGCTTTATTTAACCGACGATGTGGACGAATTCGCCATTAAAATGTTGCGTACTTACAACGAGAAGGAATTCAAGGCAGCATCTGAGTTCAAAGCAGAAGGCGATACCAAAGCAGATGAAGAAGCAAACGAAACCTTTAAAGATATTTTTGCTGGGATGACCACTCAACTGGAAGGTAAAGTTTCAGCTGTCAAGGCGTCAACGAAACTAAAAAATCATCCAGTCGCCTTAGCGAGCGTTGGCGAAGTGTCCATTGAAATGGAAAAAGTGATGAATGCCATGCCAAACGGTGGCGATGTGCAAGCTGAAAAAATATTGGAAGTTAACACGAATCACGAAGTGTTTACGGCGCTTCAATCAGCACAAGAAAGCGACGAAGAAAGGTTTGAATTGTTAACGGATGTTCTCTATAATCAAGCGCGCCTAATTGAAGGGCTCGATGTGGAAGATCCAGTCGCTTTTGCACAAAATGTGAGCAAATTGATGATTTGAAAATTTTCCAAAAATTCTGCCTTTTAAGTGTTTACATTTACATCGTACTGAGGTATACTTACATTTATCTGTGAACAAAAGGAGGGTTATTATGGCTAAAACGACGATTAGAAACAACGAGTCATTAGATGATGCACTTCGTCGCTTCAAGCGTGAAGTATCTAAAGTTGGTACCCTTGCTGAAGTTCGTAAGAGAGAACATTATGTAAAACCTAGTGTTAAACGTAAATTGAAATCAGAAGCGGCACGAAAGAATGGGAAACGACGTTAAGAATGAAATAAACCACATCCTAGGATGTGGTTTATTTTTTACTTTTTAATGGTTTCGTCCATGCTTCAATGCCACCTTCAAGGGCAAAGACTCGAAATCCTTTCGAAGTTAGTACCATGGATGCCCGCCTACTCATTTTACCATTGTGGCAGACCAAGTAAATAGGTTGATCCTGACGTAACTTGTTATAATTTCTAGTAAGCTGATGAAATGGATGATTTCGGGAGCCGTTAATGTGCCCTTCATTATAAGCGTCCTTTTTACGAATGTCGATGAGTTGCCCCTTACGCATACCATTTATAAAGTCTTCTTCATTCAGGTAGTTAACGTTCTTGTCCATTTGTCGACGCAAATGAAGGAAAAGAGCGGTAGCTAAACCAGCGATGGCACCGAGTGCTATAGTAAAAAAATTCATTTAGGACCTCCATGATTTAAAAATTTCTCTTCGTTCGTTGTACCTGTCATGTCAACACGGCCTAAGGCCTAACTTCACGAAGAATGAGCAAATGAGTTAGACTTATACCTTTAGGTACTAAGAAGTACTAATCAGGCCAGAGCCTGAAGCACTTCTATTGTACCTAATTCGATGTTAAAACTCAACCGCTTCATAGAAATTCTATGCCTAATAAGAAGAAAAAGCAAAAAATCTAGGTAAAATCCAACACATATGATATAATTTCTTTAGCATTTCCTAAGGGGTCAGAGAAAGAGGAAAGTCGAAAATTTAATGATTTAATTGAGGACGAAAAAAATGGTTTTCCATAAAAAGAATACCTTGCTATTATCCAATGAAGAAGCCATTGCTCACTTCAGTGATACCGTCTATCGGGTGGCATTTAACCAGGTGAAAAATGGGGCAGATGCCGAAGACGTGTTTCAAGAAGTTTTTTTGCGTTTCATTAAATACAACAAGGGCTTTGAAAACATGGAGCATGCCAAAGCTTGGTTTATTCGAGCAACTATTAATTGTTGTCGGACGCTCTTCAGTAAGCAAAAAAAGTGGGCAGAAGTTGAGTTAATCGCCGACGTTCCAGTAGAAGAGACCACGCAATATGGGTTGACTGAATGCGTGCAGGAGTTGGAAGAAAAATACCGTTTGGTCATCCATCTGTTTTACTACGAACATTATAAGATTAAAGAGATAGCAGAATTTTTACAGGAAAATGAAAACACCATCAAAACTAGATTGACCCGCGCAAAGAAAATTTTAAAAGAAAAATGGGAACCGTAAAACTTTTAACTACTTTAAAAGGTATTATTAATAGAAGCATTGGATCTATGAACCTGGGAGGTGAAGGCCATGTGGGAAAATTATGAAAAAGAGCAAGAACAAATTCGTGCACCAGAATATTTAAAAACAAAGACATTAGCAAAAATGAACGCATCAAAAGTAGAAAAAAGATTTTCTTTGCTTGGACCACGATCGATATTGCTAGTTGCTTGTAGCTTCTTAGCGATCTTTTTGTGGACGAACGGTGGACTTTTTGAAAATTCAGATGTCTTTTTTGAACGCATCACCTCTAACCCGCGACACTTCTTACCTGCAGGTGAAGCCGTCACGGTGGAACAATTTGAATTAGAAGTGGATAGTCGCTTGTCCCATCTAGCTTTCACTGATCTTTTTCTAGACATGGAACGTTCAAGCTGGTTTTGGGATGAGGCTGTCCCTTTAGAAGCAAGAGGCATCTATGTATTTTCAAACGGGGATAGACGAATAGAGATCGCACTTACCTACCGGGATGCGCCTTTGGAAACCAATTCGATCGTAGGGGAGCGAGCCATTGCTTTATACTACCATGAGTCGTTGCTTGAGGTAACCTATATGGCTCTTTTTATGGAAGGTGACCATCTGTACCACGTGAGAGGGATGGGTTTGACCGAAGAACAATTTGTCGCTTATGTGGAAAAAATATTAAGATTTTTAGAGTAGGGTGAAACTTTTCTAAGAAACGCTGGGTATTACTGGTAGGCTTCTTGTTAAAGAAGACGAACCAAATCGAAAAGAGGCGAATAGAAAATGAGTAAATTAGGAAAAAGATTAATCTACCTGTCTGCGCTATGTTTTGTAGTACTTGGATTGACGGGCTGTACAGGAGGTGGAGCTTCTAGGTCAGAAGATCTTGTTTCGGTTGATGAGTTAACCGCCGATATTCAGGCAAGGTTTGCCACTGCCGATGAGGTTGAGTACGGTGAGTCAATTTCTGTCCCTCGGGATCATGTGTTCTATTTTGATTTAACTCAGGAAGCTGTAGAGATTTTTCGCGAAATTACAGAAACACCAGACGTTGACGGTGGTTGGACAAATATGGTTAACGTTTATCGTGACTCAGCCTTCACACAACCGGTTGCTTTTACAGTAGCTGGCGATGAAGAGACGTACACTTACTTGACCATCGGTCCACCTAGGCAGCCTGTTTTTTATCTAACCGATAATCCTCAAGATTTAATTGATCGAGAAGTGAGAGATAACTGGGGGAACGCCGGGCAATATTTCTTAGTTCAGTATTATGACTTTGTGACGGGGGGGCAATTAGAGCGACCATTGGTGACGATCTTTAACGTGGAGATGGAAATCTCAGGAACGCCTCGCGTGACCTTTAACATGACCGAAGACGGAATCGCTGGGTTAAGGTGGAACGAAGTCCCTGGTGCAGAGGAATACTTAGTTATTTACATCGCTGAAAGCATTGACGGATCACGCACGTGGCGACCAATGGAATTTGTGACGCGTACCTCGGAAACTTACTGGGATGACATTGAAATCATCGCTGGGGCAAGTCGCAGAAATCATAGCTTCCGCTCCTTTATGGATGGGGATGACAGCATTGACCTGGTTTACGAATTATACCGAGACTTAATTGAAAGTGGTCAGATGACCTTAGAAGAATTTGAGGCGCTAGATTATACCTTTGAATCGCAATTACTGGATACCAATAACATTTATTTTGCGGTTGTCGCTTTGAATAGTGAAGGAAACTCAGCGATAAGTAATTTAATTGACTTGCAAAGCGTTGCTCCACGTATTCCGATTCAATTATCAGAAAGCATGAACGAAGGTGGGGTCATTCCTTCTAGCGATCATCCAAGTTCAACCATTGAGTTAGAAGGCGATGTTTTATTAGCACCAACACACGCTTGGGTCGTTATGGGAGATGGGAGCGTGGCTAGTCGATTAATCAATTACGACATCGACGCTGTCATCAGGGGTCAAATTACTGGCTATGACGTAGATGGTGTTCACCTAGTTGAAGAAATAGCAAATGGCTCAACCCTCCTCGTTCCATATACCATTGAAGGTACCCATTTTACAGGTATCATGCAGCTTGTAGGATACGATAGTGAGGGAGGCACCCTAGAAGAACTCGCTCACAGACAGGATGATTTGCGTGGTCGAGGCGGAGATTTAGAGCGAAGTGTTGATTTAAGTGCTGAAATTGATGAAGATGACAAAGGGGAAGTAGCTACGGAATTACGAGGTGACTTTGAACCACGTTCGTCCAGTCCGTTATCGGCCTACCTAGCCGTTCAAATGTTTAACGGTCAAACCCGTATTAGTTTAGCAGATTTCCCTCAGGCCGCTGACCATGAATACTTGGTAGAAGCGTGGTTTGAGGCGGTCTTGCAAAATCCACTCGTATTAGGAGCTCGCAGTTTCCAGTTAGACCGATTAACCGGTGATCTCTTTGTGACTTATGATCAAGACGCTTCTGTTCAGCAACGTCAGCAAGAAGCGATTATGGCCCGTGTGGATGAAATCGTCGATGAGATCATCACGCCAGGGATGACGGACTTAGAGATGCAAACGGCGATTAACAACTTCTTAATTGAGAACGCCACCTACGATTGGGGAGCACTAGACAATGCAGAACTAAATAACTTTATGTTTGTTGACCCTGAATATTACGATTCCTTTACCGCTTATGGAATTTTAATTAACGGTGTTGGGGTGTGTTCGGGTTATGCCGATGCCTTTACCTTAATCGCTGATGCAGCAGGATTAGATAGCGTGATTGTTACTGGCTTCTTACAAGGAAGTTTGCCACATGCATGGAACCGTGTCAACATTGAAGGGAACTGGTATACGTTAGATGTAACGAACAACGACAACGAGCACTTCCCGAATGCCTTCTTTAACTTATCTGACGCAGAAGCGGCAACGATCTTAACGGAAGACGACCAATGGCGGCTAAACAGTCAATTATCGCGTTACGTAGCCAGGTCAAGTGCCGATAGCGAGTTCTACCGTTACAATAACCTGTTTTTTGATCAAGATGAGATCGTTGATGCCTTACTGGAAAGTTTACTTCGAGACGGTGAAGCCACCTATCGAACCGACGTTCTGTTAACCGATGAGCAGTTCTTTGGAATTGGTGAAGAAGTCATTCGTCGAGGAAGGCTTGATCCAGATACCGTTTTTGGCGGGCATTTCTTAGGAATCATTTACTTGTTTGTGGAGTAAGAAAAGTTGACGATGCTGTTCATACCTCAAGGCCTTTAGGTCTTGAGGTTATGTTTTTTGAAAGAGAGTTGAGGTTCGATGAAAATTTTAGTGGATGCCGATGCCTGTCCGGTAAAAGAAATCATTGTGAGGTTGGCGAAGGCAGCAGGAATTCCGGTTACCATGGTTATCGATACGTCCCATCAGCTAAACGATGGCTATAGCCGAGTGCTGACCGTAGATAAAGGAGCAGATAGCGTTGATTTTGCTCTAATGGGCTTATTGACCAACCAAGATATTGTGGTGACACAAGATTACGGCTTGGCTGCTATGGCGCTTGGTAAAGGGGCGCAGGCCATTAATCAAAACGGATGGGTTTACAGCGATGAAAACATGGATCGCTTACTGATGGAGCGCCACCTTAGTGGTAAAATTCGGCGTAGTGGTGGTCGCACCAAAGGGCCTTCAAAACGAAAAAAAGAAGACGATGAAAAATTTGAAACAGCATTCAAAAACCTATTGAAAAGTAAAACTCATTAAAATCTAGGCGTTTATCCTAACCATTTTTGACCTAGGTGAATATAATGATTAGAGTGAAATTTAAAACCAAAGGGGAGTTTTTAGATATGTGTGGATTTAATCGATGTCAACCAAGGCCTATTGTATTTAATGTAATGGCGGCGCCAGTCATGCAAAATTGTGGACCAGCAGTGCCAGCCATGCCAGCAATACAAGCGATGCCAAATTGTGGACCAGTAGCACCAGCCATGCCTGCAACAAATATGGCACCAGCCATGATTTGTCATGCTAATTTTGAAACGGTGGAACGTGTGATGGAGGCACCACTTACTTGCGCACCAACTGTCATTCATCACCACAACCGCGTGGAACACTTGGTTCCATGCATTAAAACAAACGTTCACCACCAGCATAATCACCACGTGTTTTTACCATTTGAGCAATCGGAAATTAATGAAGTAGTGACGCATAATCATGGCACGAGACCAAGCGATCAGCAATTATGCAATTCAATTAGGTAAAACAGTCCAAATCAAGGTTCCATATCCGAAAAAAATTCCGAGTTCTTCGGAATTTTTTTATGACTTTTTATAAAACCATAGAAATTTTTTACGCGGTACGTTATAATAGAGAGACTTCAGGCTTTCGTCTGATGTAGCCGAACTTAATGCCACTCATAGTGAAACTAGGTTGCAAAGCGACCATAGTTGAACATAATAGATGAAATGGTAAGATCATGAATTAAACGGAGTGTGACGGGTATGGTATCAACCAACGAATTTAAAACAGGGATGACAATTAATTACGAAGGAAATTTATACCAAATCATCGAATTTTTACACGTGAAGCCAGGGAAGGGGCCAGCCTTTGTTCGAACAAAGCTACGTAATTTAAGAAGCGGTGCTGTCATTGACAATACCTTCAATGCCGGTGTAAAGGTGGAGCGTGCTCACATTGAGCGTTCTTCCATGCAGTACTTATACGCCATGGGTGATGCATACGTGTTTATGAACAACGAAACCTACGACCAACTTGAAATTCCAGTGGCTAACCTTGCTAACGAAAAAAACTTCCTCTTGGATGGGATGGCAGTTAAGATTATGATGTACGAGTCGGAAGTACTGGGAGTTGAACTTCCAGAAAAAGTAACCTTAGAGGTAACCGAAGCAGAACCGGGCGTGAAAGGTAACACAGCGTCAAACGTGACGAAAAACATCGTGGTTGAAACTGGTTATAGCTTGCAAGCACCAATGTTCATCGAAGTGGGTGAGAAAATCATTATCAACACCTCAACCGGTGATTACGTGTCGCGTGCTTAACTACAAATGCAGGTTAGGAGCAGGGCTCGGACGGCCTTGCTTTTCTTTTGTAGTAAAGAATTTTGATCACCGCACTGATGGTAAAGATCAGCACGACAATGACCATGCCTTTGAGCATAAATAATTCGTGAGGGAGTGCTCTGATAATCGGATCAGTGGTCGCACTAAAGATCCAGTAGTCGTTGTTAAAGAAAATGCGGTGAAACCAATAGAAGGTAAAATCAAAGTTAATGAGGATCATCGCCAGGATCAACCCGAATAAGACAAAGGCTAGGTTGGCAGTTGCGTTGAAATAAGGAAGCAATGTTTTTTTCTTCTTGTGGGAAAACCAAAGACAACCTAAAAAAATCAGAGTGATCCCATGTAACACATGAAAGATAATTTTAACCTCCCAAAAATGGAATTCTCCTGTGGCACTCATTGGGAAATCAGGCATGTAAAGGGTCGTCACCCAAGGAAAGTTTAGGTAATGGATGATTTGTCTATAGTTATAAAGTAGCGTGGCGTGGTCGAGTCCGGTGGCAACGTCTAGGTTGTAGCGGTTGCTAATGAAGGGATAGAGAAAGGTTAGGTTTAAGACGACCGTTGTAACCACAGCGGTGATAGCAGTTAGGATGAGTAATCCGAAAAAATAAATTTTTATGTGTTGCTTTAATTTTGAGGGCATGAGTTGCTCCTTTAGAATGTAGTAGCCGTATTTTAAACTTTGTTTAACTAGTTTTAGTATAACGATTTTTGATGATAAATGGAAGCATTGAGGTGATGGAAGTGGCAGCAAAAGGATACGATTTAACAAAAGGGAGCATTTTAGGTCGGCTTCTTTTAATTGCGATGCCCGTCATGGCAACGCAACTTTTTCAAATGTTATTTAATTTGATTGACATGTTTTTTGTTGGTCGGATTTCCAGTGATGCCGTTGCTGCTGTCGGTTCGGCAGGGATGTACATTTGGCTTTCGGTTGCTTTTTTTGTTATCGGTGGTCGTGGTGCCGAGATTGGGGTATCGCAAAGCATTGGCAATGGAGACGAGCAAGAAGCGAGACGTTTTGCAACAGCAGCCATTGGGATCGCCGTTGCTTTAGGGAGTTTATATGGCTTGTTGATGTTTTCGTTTGCTGGCTTTTGGATTGGGTTACTTCGACTTCAGGAAGCGCACGTGGTGGCAGATGCAGTGATGTATTTACGCGTGATTAGCATTAGCTTTCCCTTTATGTTTCTTAACAATGCCATTACTGGGATCTATAATGGGTTAGGGAATTCTAGATTGCCTTTTTATGTGAAGTCCATCGGCTTAACCATTAACGTCATCATCACGCCTATTTTTATTTTTGTATTAGACCTTGGTGTCAGAGGAGCGGCGATGGCAACGGCGATTGGCTTTACGCTGATGGGGCTGATGCTTATTTTAACCGTGAAAATGCCTAAGCTATGTCCCTTTGATGGATTTAGATTCCGAGACGTCTTGCAAGTCGAGATGAAAAATGTGAAGCAAATTTTTAAATGGACGCTACCGATGACAGTGGATAGTGGAACGTTCACGTTGCTTTCTATGGTGATTGCTGGCTTCGTGGCACAATTCGGAAGCGATGCGGTAGCGGCTCAACGGGTAGGGACACAAATCGAATCGTTGAGCTGGCTCGTTGGCGGTGGTTATGCCGTTGCTTTTACTGCTTTTATCGGTCAAAATCATGGAGCGAAAGAATGGGGACGTATTCGTCGTGGCTTTAAAATCTCGACGGTTGTGAAAATATTATGGGGATTAGGCGTCGGTTTAATTATGTTTTTTGGTGGGGAATGGTTGTTTAATTTATTTATTGACGAACCGACAACGGTGGCCATTGGGGTGAGCTATATGCGCATCCTCGCGGTGGTTCAAATCCCACAGTGTATGGAGCATCTCTGTGCCGGTGCTTTTGATGGGGCGGGGAATACCATGCCACCAACCATCGTTTCCATGACGTTTAATTTTTTGCGTGTGGTTGTCGCTTATTTCTTATCCCAGACCGCACTTGGATTAGACGGCATTTGGATTGCCATCGCTTTAGGTAACTTAACGAAAGGCGTTTTCTTGACCGCATGGTACTTGCTGTGGTCGAGGAAGACGAAATTGCAGCGCGATCAATTGACGGCGATTTAATACACCGAGCGATGTATTTTAGACTGTCCATCAACTCAAACGAGTTGGGGACAGTTTTTTTGAATCATTCTAGAACCGATGGGTAGCGGTTTCTGAGGCTTGTATTTTCTTTTGGAAAAGCGTATACTTGAAAAAAATTATATTTTGTAGGTTTGGAAAACAATAAAAAGGATGTGTTTTGAAATGGCAAATGATATGTTAAGAGATTACTTAGCAAGTGGCAATGTGGAGGATAAGATGATTTCCTTTGTTGCCAATTTGAATTTAGTTCATCAGTCATACCCTGAAATTGCAAAGGGGATTTTGCAAGAACTGATTGATCAACGTTCGTATTTAAAATTGATCGCGAGTGAGAATTTCTCGTCATTGCCAGTTCAGGCGGCAATGGGGAATTTATTGACTGACAAATACGCAGAAGGATATGTAAAAAGTAGATTCTATGCTGGTTGTGATAACGTTGATGACATTGAGGGCATAGCGGTTCAGGAAGCTTGTCAGTTATTTGGCGTTGATCATGCCTATGTCCAACCCCACTCAGGCGCAGATGCAAATCTAGTCGCCTTCTGGGCAATCCTTCGCAAGAAAATCCAAGAGCCAATGATGGAAAAGTTAGAGCAAACCAATCTTCTTCACTTAACAAAAGAAGAATGGGACGAAATCCGTATAGAGATGGGTAGTCAGCGACTATTGGGGCTAGATTTATATTCTGGTGGCCACCTAACGCACGGTTATCGCCACAATGCCTCTGCTCAAATGTTCGATGTTTATCATTATAGCGTCGACGAAGAAACAGGGATGCTTGACTATGATAACATTCGCGAACTGCTACACGAAGTGAAGCCACTGATCTTCCTCATCGGATTCAGTGCCTACACACGTAATATTGATTACGAACGCATGCGTAAATATGCAGACGAAGTCGGAGCGGTCATGATGGTAGATATGGCTCATTTCGCTGGACTAGTGGCAGGTGGAGCCATTACTGGTAAATACGATCCAACGAAATATGCTGATATTATTACCACAACGACACATAAAACCCTCCGTGGTCCACGAGGTGGCATGGTCCTTGCGACAGAAGAATTCGCGGAACTTGTGAACAAAGGTTGCCCACATGTGCTAGGAGGACCACTTCCTCATGTCATGGCTGCCAAAGCCCTTGCCTTTAAAGAAGCGCGCCAACCAGAATTCAAAGCCTATGCTGCAAAAGTAATTGAAAACTCGCAAGCCCTCGCTGCTGCCCTAGGGGAGCGAGACATCATCGTTCCAACAGGGGGAACCGACAACCACATCGTCCTTGTTAACGTTGGCGTTTTAGGCTTAACCGGTCGTCAAGCAGAAGTGGCCCTCCGTGAATGTGGCATTACACTTAACCGAAATACAATTCCATTCGATCCACAAGGACCGTGGTTCACAAGCGGTCTTCGTTTGGGAACACCGGCATTGACCACCCTTGGGATGGGAACGGCTGAAATGATCGAAATTGCCGATATTATAGCAACGGTTCTAAAGCAGATTAAGCCAGCTTTTATTGAAGGAAAAGACATTTACAGTAAAGCTAAATATGAGTTAGATACAGAGGTAGTAGAAGCTGTGAAGAAACGTGTTAAAACCCTTCTTGACGGCTATATTCTCTACCCAGAAATCGATGTTGATTTCCTGAAAAAGTACCTTTAATTGCGACATCTAAACGTGACGATGCAATAAGAATGAATTATCCGATTTTGGTAGGAATGCCTGAGATCGGATAATTTTTTTGGTTGAAGTGGCGGTAAAGGGTTTATAGTTACCCTTTTAATAGATAATAGTGGTCAACACTTTCAAAAAAATTCTACATAGTAGGATTTTTACATGATGATGGCATATTTAATTTTCCTTGTTGACAAATCGCAACCCCTATAGTATTATACTTATATACATAACTATATAACTGTATAGGAGGTGTTGCTCATGCTTGGAAAAGCATTTGATGAAAGCAGTCCATTGTTTATCCAAATCAAAGAGCGCATTGAAGATCAAATCATTAACGACGCGCTTAAAGAAGGTGACCAAGTGCCGTCAACGACACAGATCGTTCAATTTTATAAAATCAATCACATCACCGTGGCGAAAGGGGTTAACCTATTGGTAGACGAAGGCATTTTATATAAAAAGCGAGGCGTTGGGATGTTTGTGGAAAAGGATGCGAAACAGAAACTGATGGAAAAAAGAAAAGATGGTTTTTTAGCACAGTATTTATTGCCAATGTTAGCAGAGGCAAGAAAATTAGGCATTAGTAAAGAAGACTTAATCAACATGATGGAAGAAAAGGAGGCGAAATCGTCATGATCAATCGCTTAGAAGTAAAAAACCTATCGGTGACTTATAAAAATTTATTGCCAACCGTGGAAGATTTCGGGGCGCTACAAGACGTCTCGGTTACTTTCGAACCAGGAAGAATTTATGGTTTGATTGGTCGAAACGGAGCAGGAAAAACCACCCTTTTATCGGTACTTGCTTCCTTTAGAAACGCTAGCGAAGGAACGGTTACCATCGATGGTGAACCACTTTATGACAACGGTGAATGGATGGAACACATTCAATTTATTTATCAAAAAGATTTTAATGCCGATGAGGCAGAAACCTATCCAAAAATACCAAAATACATTAAAAAAGAAGCGAAGTATCGACCGAATTTTGATCCGGCTTATGCCGATGAGCTGATCAAAAAATTTGGATTGCCCACAAATAAGCGACCGCATAAATTGTCGAAAGGTCAACAATCTATCCTTTCCGTTATCCTTGGCTTAGCTAGCCGCACACCGATCACCATTTTTGACGAAGCCTATCTTGGGATGGATGCACCGACTCGTGATCTTTTTTATAAAGAAGTCCTTAAGGATCAAGAACGCTACCCGCGAACGATTATTATGTCGACGCATTTGGTATCGGAAATGGAGTATTTATTTGATGAAGTTATCATTCTTCATAAAGGAAAGTTGTTGAAGAAAGGAACGTACGATGACATTGTCTCTGAAGGGTGGGCGGTGACAGGAGCAGCGGAAGCCATCGACGTCTTGGCTCAGGGGAAAGAAATTTTAAGTACAGAGGTTCTCGGTGGTTTTAAGAAAATTACCTTAGCAGGACAGGTCAGCGATAAGGATCATCTTCTGGCACAAGATTTAGATTTAAGCTTGTCATCGGTATCGCTACAAGATTTATTTATCCATTTAACGGGAGGTCATCCAGATGAGTAATGCAAACGTAAGAATACAACGATTAGTTAAAAGTGATTTAAAAGATTATAGCACCTTTTTTCTAGGATTTTTAGGTTTAGTGATGGGGGCTATTCTACTTAATTGGATCTTCCGGCTGTTTTTTGGCATGGGTGGCTTTCAAATGAACGTAGGTAACATCAACATCGACATTCATACCGGTGACGTTCTTCTCGAAGGATTTTTCAATATGGTTTCCTTTTCGGTGGTTGGGTTTATGATGTTTGTTAGTGGCTGTGTTGCTGGATACGAATTGCCACAGAACGTGAGACGGGGTGTGGCTAGAGGGGAATACTTTATTAGTGTCGTTATCGCTGCCGTCATCGTTAGTTTACTCGCTGCACCTTTTGTGTTTGTGGTGAGCACCATCAGTAATTTTCTGGTCCCAAGTGGAAGTATTTTTTATGGTGCCTTTCACGTCAGTGGCAGTGGAATGGTGGAATTAGCTGTGCAATTTCTTATGTATGTGGCTGTGTTTTTCATGGGGTTCTTTATTGCGATGGTTTGGCAGCGATTAGGTTGGCTTTTAGGATTGATCGTCACCGTCGGTTTTTTAGTGGTACTCGGTTTCTTAGGATTTGTTTCAAGTGCGATCGTCACGCCATTTGTTTTCCTTGATGTATTTAATGTTACACGGATTGGTGAATATTGGTTTGAATTTCAATGGGATGTCGCTGCCAATGGGATGTTTGCACTGTTGGCCATTGGGATGATGGTGGTGTTTGGCATTGGTGCACGTCTATTGATTAAGAACGTGGCGGTGAAGGTAAGGTAGAAATTTGACATTTAATGTCCGTATGATACACTATTTTAGTGTTATAGGAGTGATGTTAAATGAAAAAATTATTAGGTTTGATGACTCTACTCACTGTGTTTCTATTGGTAGGCTGTGGTAATGGGGATGAGGTTGTGTGTCGAGTGGAAGTGATGGGAGCTAGCGCCACCTTCACGGCGGAAGTTGAAAATGATCGCGTGACGAGTATCGAGACACGAATTAACGTTAGTGGATTCGGTGAAAGTGAAATCGATTTGTTGTTGGCAATAAGTGGTGGAGGAACGGTACAAGGAAATTACCTTGTTCATGTAGAGTCAGAGAATATCCCAGTTGATGTATTTACTACAAGTATTGAAGCCATGCCTGGTGGAAGCTGTAATTAGTTAAGAATTTGAGAGAAGTGCACCGTAAGGTGCCTTTTTTGTTGACTTATTAAAGAAGGCCTCCGATACGTGGTTGACAATTTCATTTTACTACGATAAAATAACACTTATATTCTATTGTAGTAAACTATTTTGTCAAAATAAAATATCTTGAGGAAATAAGGGGATTAGCCGAAGGTATTGGAGGTTGCAGCACATGAAAAAATGGATGTTTTTACCCTTATTACTGGCGCTCATCTTGATCGGATGCTCTAGTGAAGAAGTCGTATTTGAGCCAGTTACTGTATCAGGTTTTGAAGTTGAGGTACAACTCGAGCTCAGCCTATCATCTGCTCCCTTTGATCAACAAGGAAATCAAGTATGGGGAGAAGATTTAGAAGGCGAGGCGTTAGCTGATTTACTGGAAGAGTTGGACATTGATGTGTCTGAGGCTTTAGAAGGTGAATTTATTCTCCGAATCGAGCTTCTTTCTTATGCGCTTGAAGCAGAAGAAACAGATGAATTAGAATTGACCTTTTTAACGCCGGCGGTTGACTATCTCTTCTTGAATGCTGGTGAAACCGTCGCTAGTTTTGAGGACATTACCTTTAATGTGGCAGGTGTGTTTGTTTATGAAATCACGCAAATAGCGGAGATGGAAGAAAGCGAACTAGGTGAAACTGACGATGAGGACGAGGAATTAAATGGGGAATGGTTGCTAGATGATGCCAGTGTTTTGATTACGATTACCGTGATCGAAGATTTAGAAACCGAACACCTCATCGCGGAAGTGGAGCAAGAGGGAGACTTTTTGTTTATCAACGTGTTGGCGTACGACGTTTCAGAGATGGTCCAAGAAGCACTCATGGAGCGATGGGAAGAAAGCACCACCGCACCACCTGGTGAAGATTTAGTAACTAATCAGCCAGGAAGCGGATCATCAAGTTCATCTTCTGGTAACACAGGCATTCCTGAAGATTCAGCGGTGACCTTGTCTCATAGTGAGGCGTTGTCTTATTTAGCACTTGTGAACCGTCATTTCAGGTTATCCAGTAATTTTTCACCAGGGGATTTATCGGTGGTTAACGTTCAAAGTACACATGGCACCCATCATTTAAGGGTAACGGCAGCCCGTGCGGCTGAAAATTTATTTGCTGCAGCGGCAAACGATGGCCATACGTTAATTGCGACGAGTGGGTACCGCTCCTTTGCGACGCAGCAAGCCACCCATCAGCACTGGATTAATGAGCGAGGTGAAGCAGAAGCCCGTCGAATTAGTGCACGCCCAGGCCATAGTGAACATCAATTGGGACTCGCGCTTGACATTACTAACCCTACCCTTGGTTGCTGTTCAAGTCAATTTTCATCGACATCAGAAGGGATTTGGGTCCGAAACAATGCCCACCGCTTTGGTTTTATCATTCGTTATCCGGCTGGCCGTGAGGCCGATACGGGCTTCATTTACGAACCGTGGCACATTCGTTACGTTGGTGTAGGCCCTGCCACGACCATTCACAACGGGAATCTAATTTTAGAAGACTTTTTACGCTAGATTAAAAATCATTAGGTTCAATGGCGTTGCTGGCAGGCTTTATATTAGTCGTCTGTGGCAACTTAACTATTGACTTTTATGAAGGATCGTGTCATAATCCTCTGTAGCATACCTTTAAACCAATCCTGTGAGATTGCGAAGGACGATAAATAGAAAGCCGTGGATTTTTTTCGGTATTTTTCGACCTCTCGCTTCAGGTGAGAGTTTTTTTATGTGATAAAATAACGATTAATTCTGGAGGCGATTGCGATGGCAAAACAAAGAGAACAAGATTATTCACAAACGGCGGTACCACAAGGAAGCCGCGTTAGTTTAATTCGGATGTTTGCAGTGATGCTGAGTTTAACCTTTTTCTCAGCGAGTATGTGGGCGGGTGGCGCTCTTGGGGAGGGATTATCTTTTAGAAACTTTTTAATTGCGGTGTTAGTGGGGAATGGCTTTTTAGGTCTGTTTACTGCCTCATTGGCTTATATTTCGGCAAAAACTGGCTTATCTACCCATATTTTAGCTCAATATTCTTTTGGTCAAAAAGGCGCTTACGTAAACTCCTTCCTCTTGTCGATTACTCAAATTGGCTGGTGGCGTGGGACTTGCGATGTTGGCGAATCCGGTACACATCGTAACCGGCATTCCTGTTCCAGCGATCATTGTGGCTGGTGGCTTTCTGATGATTGTGACGGTATTTATTGGAATGAAGGCCATGGCCATGGTTGGTGCTGTTGCTGTTCCAGCGATTGCTCTTTTAGGGACAACGAGCTTAAGCATTGGGTTGCAAGACGTCGGCGGAATCTCCTATTTATTCACTCATACACCAGAAGCCAGCGCCACCTTAACTATTTCTGCTGCCTTAACCATTACCATCGGTTCCTTTATTAGCGCGGGTACGTTGACGCCGGACTTTACGCGCTTTGCAAAAAGTACCAAACAAGCGGTTGGAACCACCCTTGTTGCCTTTGCTTTAGGTAATACACTGATGTTTTTGTTCGGTGCCATCGGTGTGATCGCAACTGGCATTAACGACATCTCGTATGTGATGTTATCGCAAGGGTTAATTATCCCGGCAGTGATCGTTTTAACCCTTAATATTTGGACGACCAATGACAACGCACTTTATGCCTCAGGTTTGGGACTTGCAACCATCTTTAAAACCTCAAAAAATAAAATGGTTATCATCAACGGTATGATCGGAATCCTTTTTGCTACGGTTTTATATAACCATTTTGTGGGCTGGTTGACCTTACTTGGTTCGATTTTACCAACCATTGGTGCGGTGATCATTACGGATTTCTATTTTGTCAGAAAGCGTCAGTACGAAGCCTTTGAAAAAGCGAACATTAAAACGATTCACGTTCCGGCAATTATCGCTATGGGAACGGGAATCGCAGCTGGAGTTCTATTACCAGGCGTTCCACCATTGAATTCATTGGTAGCAACCGCTGCTGTCTATTTTACACTGGTAAAGTTTGTCGAACTTAAAGTACCAGCCAATGCGTTGAAAAAAGCATAGCTCACTTTCACCTTGAGGAGAAAAATTAAAACAAAGGAGAATGAAGATGAAGAAATGGTCAAACGCAGCGATTTTTAGACGAGAAGGTACTTGGGACGTTGTTGTAAAAGAGGGTAAATTTGAGTCCATCAAAGAAGCTGGGACATCGGATGGATTTGATGGAGAAACCGTCGATTTAACTGGTAAACTGATCACGGCTCCTTTTGTTGAGCCTCACATTCATTTAGATACGGCCTTGACTGCGGGGCAGCCACGATGGAACATGAGTGGGACGTTGTTTGAAGGCATCCAATGTTGGTCAGAACGGAAAGAAACCTTAACTTTTGAAGACGTGAAAGAGCGTGCGAAAAAGGCGTTGCAGATGCAGATCGAAAATGGGATTGGCTTCGTTCGCTCTCATGTGGATACGACCGACCCTGACTTAACCGCCGTCCGTGCCTTGCTAGAAGTGAAGGAAGAAATGAAACATCTAGTTGACATTCAATTGGTTGCTTTCCCGCAAGAAGGGCTCATCTCTTATCCAAATGGGATGGAGCTCGTGGAAGAAGCCTTAAAACTTGGGGTGGATGTGGTAGGTGGGATTCCACATTTTGAATTTACCCGAGAAGACGGTGTCGCCTCCATCAAAGAAACGTTTCGATTAGCAAAGAAATACGACCGCCTCATTGACATCCATTGCGATGAAATCGACGACGAACAATCCAGATTTCTTGAAGTCGTCGCTAGAGAAACCATTCATAACAATTACCAAGGAAAGGTCACTGCCTCTCATACGACGGCTATGGGATCTTACAACGATGCCTACGCTTACAAACTCATGCGCGTATTAGGAATGGCCAAGTTACATTTTATTTCCAATCCTTTGGTTAACATCCATCTACAAGGTCGCTTCGACACTTATCCAAAGCGTCGTGGTCTAACCCGTGTCAAAGAACTGGATGCCAACGGTTTAAACGTTTGCTTTGGACACGACGACATTATGGATCCATGGTACCCACTCGGTGATGGTAACATGCAACGCGTGCTTCACATGGGGATGCATGTGACACAGATGATGGGCTATAAAGAGCTCGACAACAGCCTTCGCTTTATTACAGAGAACAGTGCCAAAGCCTTGAATTTGAAAAGCTACGGCGTTCAAGAAAGAAATCCAGCTAACTTTGTTGTATTAGATGCACCAACTGGTTACGAAGTGATCCGTAAACAAGCGGACGTGCTCTATTCTGTGAAAAACGGTCAGACGATGATAGAAAGAAAACCAAGTGAATTAACACGACATTTCTAATTTTTTAAGGGGATATTTTATAAATAATCAGTGTCTAGGCGACCACGCTTAAGACACTTTTTTTGTCGGTTCATTTAAAGAGATAGCTCAGAAGTAAGGTTGAAAAAATCATTTTACTGTGATAGAATGTCTAATTATATTTTTCTGAAGTAAAATATTTTATTAGAACAGAAGGAGTTTGCTAATGAGGAAGATGGAATTGGAATTAATGGTTGTTAGCTTGGGGTTGATTTTGTTTTTAATCTTATTCGTGATGGTGGCATGTGGATGAGGTGAAGAACAACGGGTTGGAATAATAACTACTTCCTAACCAAGTACGCTAAAGATTAACCCGAGATAATTGAAAAAGATATTTGGCTATGATAGAATAAAAGTTACATTTGATTGTGACAGCATATTTTTTAGTCAAAGGAGCGTAAGAACCATGAAAACTAAACTGTTTGATTCTGAGCTAAAAGTGATGGAAATCATTTGGCGAGAAGGAGAAGCGACGGCAAAAGACATTGCCCATGAGTTAAATGGGAGTATTGGTTGGAGTAAAACGACGACCTATGCCATTATTAATAAATGCATTAAAAAAGGAGCCATTTCTCGAGGTGAACGATTTTTATGTCGCCCGCTTATTCAAAAAAGTGAAGTTCAAGAAAATGAAACACGTGAGCTGGTTGATAAGCTATATGATGGATCAAAAAGTTCATTGATTGCCTCGCTCTTGAAAGCAGAAGACTTAGACGCTCAGCAGATCGAGATTTTACGTGAGCTGGCTAACAAGTTATAGTAGGAGGTGCACATAGATGAACCTTATATTAATGAGTGCCACCTCCGGTGTGATGATTTTAATTGGCTTACTCCTCCGTTTTTTAACCTTTACTAAACTGACAAAAATAACCTTTGTTTTCATTTGGTTGCTAGTACTAGTCCGACTTTTAATCCCTTTTGAAATGCCGGTTGGTTTTACCTTTGATTATCAGGAGCCATCTGCTTATTTAATGGTAGATGAGGATTCTCATCGCTTCTTTGCTGAAGGTGAAGCGACGCGCAGGGAACAGGAGCGGAATCTTCCCTTACAAAATGGTACTTATGTTCCTGAGCAGACCGCCCATCAGCAACCTGCCATTCTTCGTAATTTATTGGATTCACCGCAAATGCTCTTTTGGATTTGGAGCATGGGCGCGACCAGCCTGATGCTTTATTTTGTTATAGGTCACGTTAAATTTTTACGATGGATCCGTGACTCGATTCCCATCGAAAATGAGGCAATCCAGTCCTTTTTAGATCGATATCAACCTAAATTAAAGCGAAAGATTCAGATGAGACAAAGTCAAAAAGTGGCTTCCCCTTTGACTTATGGTTTGATTAATCCCGTTATTCTCGTTCCGAAAACGCTGGATTGGGAAAATGCGAGGCAGCTAGAATCGGTGTTTGTTCACGAATACGTCCACATTAAGCGCTTTGATTGCTTGGTCAAAGCCGTTGCGATGGTTGCCCTTTGTGTGCACTGGTTTAACCCATTGGTTTGGGTGATGTACGTTCTCATTCATCGTGATTTGGAATTATCTTGCGATGAGAAAGTCCTTCGTTTGCTTGGAGAAGGGAATGAGTCAACCTATGCTTTGGCACTAATTGATTTGGCTGAGAAACAACATCAACTCATGACAACGGGTAGCTATTTTAGTAAACACGTTGGGATCAAAACCCGCATCCAAGCCATGGGAAGCATGAGAAGGGGTGGTCTGCTAAGTGTCATCGGTACAAGTTTAGCGATGGTACTGGTTGGAAGCGGGATGTTTGTTTATGCCAGTGGGCAAGTGGAGGGCTCTGCCCAAAATGAAGCCGTTTCTCATATTGAAAAGGAAAATGTAAGTCGAGAGTATCCAATTACCTTTGGAGACTTTCAGTTTACGGTCATTGACACCACATGGGCCAGTGAGGAGGCTCATCCTCATATGGATCATGAGCGAAGGGAAGAACATCTTTCCATTGAAGCAGCAGGTATGATTGTAGCTAGGCATAGCTTGGCTTCGCTTGGAGAGGAAATAGATGGTGCGAACATCTTCATGATGTTTTGGGTGAACGAGGAAGGAAGGGCGTATTGGAACGCAACGGTGGTTGATCCAGAAGATGCTACTCACGCCCTTGCTCACGTCGTCATCGATGCTACAACGGGAGAAATCCTTAATCTTAATCTAAATACACCAGAAACGCCATTTCTTGGCTAGGGGATATTGAATGCGAAAATGTTCCATGCTATATATAAATAGTAAACTTTTACGTCCAAAACACATAAAGTCGAGGTTTTTACCATGAAGAAAATAACGTTAACGATCCTATCCATTCTTATGTTCCTCAGTCCGCTTGTTGTGAGCGCGGCTCCAGTAGAGCTTATGTTGATTCCAGATGAAGTTGAAATGGAAGGGATGGATCTAGATTTAGAACCATCACCCTTTACTTTTGACTTTGAAGGGTTAACCTTTGACGAATTAATGGAAGCCATTAGTGAGGAATTACTAGTCATTTTGTATCAATTTGGTATTGAATTCCATTCTTTGGAATGCTTTGATCAATTAGCCCATTTAGAAGATGAAATTTGGGAGTACATGGACGAGCAAAAAGATGAACTATTCTTCGAGTTTTATTACCTTGTCTTGGCTTTTACACCAACTGAAGAAGAAGTAGGGACGACCACCCCTTCAGAGCCTGGCATGCTACCAGGATCTACGACTCCATCTGAAGAACCACCAGCGGTCAGAAACACTGAAATCGCACCAACTAACGCGACCCAAACAACAACCTTACGTCAAACAGGCGTCGTCGTTAGAAATACGAATTTTAGACGTGGGGCCGGAACAAACTACGGAGTGATTCGTACTCTAAACGCCAATACCAACGTCCGAATCACAGGACGTCGTGGAGACTGGTACCGTGTGCGTCACGACGGAACAACCGGTTGGGTATCCCGGAACAATGTGGTTCGGACGAGACCGGTTGCTGTTGTTACAGGGGCAAACGTTCCGGTTCGTAATGGGAGATCAAACGACGCTAGAATTTTAACTCGTGCGGCGACGGGAACACGCTTAGTCGTAACGGAACGCACCGATAACTGGGCACAGGTAACGGTGAATGGTCATACGGGTTGGATTCGCATTAATCAAATTATCATTGCAAACGGTAGTCGACCAGGAATTATTACAGCTAATAATGTGAATGTTCACACCCGACCAGATTCGGGGTCTAATGTGAGTCGGAGGTTGCCACAAGATGCTCGGGTTATGATTTTGCAACGAACGACCAGTGGCTGGACTCAGATCCGTATTACACATGGGAATGGTACATTTAACGGTTGGGTGCGAACCAGCTCGGTTAGTAACCAGGCCTTAACGCGACGAACGACGAGACAGGCTGCACTCAGAACCCGTCCAAATGGAGAAGCGTCGCGCATCGCAACCCTAGGCACCAATCAGCAAGTCACTTTGCTTGCCCGTGCTGGATCGTGGGGACACGTGCGGGTACGTATCAACAATACGAACCACTACGGTTGGACAAGTATGAATAACCTTAATAACATGACGTTGCCAGCTCAACCACTTGATATTGGTTCTGCTGCCAGAAATCCGACGTGGGGAGTGACGGCTGGTAGCGCAACCCTTCGAAGTGGTGCAGGAAGTAGTCACAACGTTTTAAGAACCATCCCGACGGAAACCGTGTTAATTATTGATCGGAGGTCAGGGGCTTGGCTAAGAACGACCTTTCAAGGAACAACCGGTTGGGTTCATCACGATTCCGTTCACGTTGCAACGACAGGGACCACCAGCAATACGCGTCAAGGTCGCGTGAACACAGGTACAGACTTAAGACAGGGAGCAGGGACGAACCATGCTGTGATTCGTCGCGTCGGAACAGGTGTGAATGTTACCGTACTAAGACAATCAGGAAATTGGCTTCAAATTAGGGCAGGTCAGGACGAAGGTTGGGTAAGAGAAGATCATGTGGATACATTGGGACGTGGACACGTAAACATTAACTCACCTCTTAGAAGCGGACCTGGTAATAACTATTCGGTCAATCGTCGCATCGCAGCGGGACACACCGTCAGTATTTTACGTCAAGACGGTAACTGGTTGCGAGTTAGGTTTGATGGACAACTAGGTTGGATCAATGCACGAAACGTAAACATTATAACGACGCCAGAACTACCTGGTGCCCGTAGTCAAGTTGGAAGTGAAACACACACCGTTAATGTCTCAGGAGAAGCGGGACTCCGTATTGTTGTTCCGAATAGGCGAACGCTAGCAGTAGGTGCTGGCTTTGATCATTTAGAAGGCGTTCGCGTGGAACACGTCGCATCAAATGGAGCCATCACACAAATTCCAATCACGTTGCATCAAAATGGCTGGTCATGGAACTTTACCCATGAAGGGCGAACCTTTACCATCACCCTAGAAGGCATTTTAGATAATCTAACACCTGGAACCTACGATCGAAGCATTGTCGTTAGACGAGGGAATAGCGTCGTAGCACGGGCTGCTCAACGAATCGTTGTCAGATAAAGGAATTTAGGATAGATAGAAGTGCTACTCATAGTGAAACTAAGGCTTGTCTGTGCCCAATATGACAGGTATAATGAGAGCAGGTGTAACAGCCTGCTTTTTCTTATGATGGTTGAAAAGAGGAATGAAAATGCGCGTCGTAGCAGGAGACCTTAAAGGTCGAAAAATTGAAGCGGTCAAAGGTGATAACACAAGGCCGACCAGTGATAAAATTAAAGAAACCATCTTTAATGTGATGGGACAATTCTTTGATGGCGGTGTCGCACTTGATCTTTTTGCAGGAAGCGGGAACTTAGGCATTGAGGCACTGTCACGGGGAATCGACACTGCTATTTTTATCGATGCTGACTTCCAAGCGGTTAAGACCATTAAACAAAACATCAAGACCTTAGGTTTAGAAAAACAGACCGAAGTGTACCGCAACGATGCCTTTAAAGCATTAAAGGTATTGGCGGCGAAAGAAACAACGTTTGATCTGGTGTTTTTAGATCCTCCTTATGGTAAAATAGCCCTAACCGAATTGTTAAATGAATTGCTAGGATTAAATCTACTAACTGAAGGTGCTTTGATTGTTTGTGAATATGGCATTGGGGAAGAGGTGGCGTACGATTCGTCCCAACTAGAGGAAATTAAACAGGCAACTTATGGAAGCATTGGTATTCATGTTTTGAAAAAAAGATAGTGATACTTCTAAAAAGTCATTAATTTGGCAGAATTGCACTTTTTAATGACTGTTTTAGAGGAAATCATGGTCCAAAAAGTCACTGATGGACCAGTTTTAAGAGACTTGATGACTTTTACAGAGTAAAAGCACATGAAAAGAGTCATTAATTTGTTGATTTTCAATCATTTAATGACTTTTCAGAAACAAACCAAGATGGAGGCACCTACTATGTCAGAAAAAATTGCGGTTTATCCAGGATCTTTTGATCCCATTACGAACGGTCATCTAGATAGCATTAGGCGTGGCGCACAGATGTTTGACAAGTTGTACGTGGTCTTAAGTGAAAACACAACGAAAAATTATCTGTTGACTTTTGAGGAACGATTAAGCTTAACGAAGGAAGCATTAGCAGAACTACCCAACGTTGAGGTGGTCAGCTCTAGTGGTCTTGTCGTGAACGTGGCGAAACAATTTGGAGCGACTGCTATCTTAAGAGGCCTTAGAAACACCACCGATTTTGACTTCGAATACGCCATCGCCACCTCTAACCGCAAACTAGATAAAGAAATTGAGACGGTCTTTCTCATGAGTCGCGGTGAGTACCTGCATATCACCTCGTCCCTCGTTAAAGAAATTGCGAAATTTTCAGGTGATGTGACCGAATTTGTACCAACTTGTGTGAAAGAAAAGTTGAAGGCGAAATTTGGAAATTAAAAAGTGACATAAGAAAAAATGCGTTGTACTAAAATGTAATAAGTACAATGCATTTTTTCTAGGGGATGAAGCCATGAAAGGATATTACAAAAACTGGTACCAGCACTATTTAGAGGAAGAGAAAAAGAAAGATCAGGAGTTGAAGCGAGGCTATTTTTCCAATTTGCCAAAAGAACAACCAGAAGAACAAGAGGAACAGCTTGAGAAAACAGTGGAAGAACTGTCCGTTGAGGAAATACCAGCACCTCCAAAAAAACGGCGAAGAAGGATTGGCTGCTTAGGGGTCTTGCTTCCATTAAGCACCATTTTAGGGTTTCTATTTTTATGGTATCAGTTGGACATCGGACCGATTCGTGACCTTGTGAATGAGGGCATGGTTCTTGTGGGGATAAGAGAAGAATCAGAACACATTCGAGATGATCATGTGGCACTGTTGGAACAACACGAAGCCTTTATGGAGGAAGTTGGCGCGTTAGATTTTGATGAGGGAATGGACTTGGCTGACTTGCATGAGCTTTACGAACAGTTGCAAGAGGCTCATGAATACGTCATCGATGTTTCAACGGAGCCGTTTGATGAAGCGATTAGGTTATGGGGATTCAAGTTGACGAGCGTCAGTCAGATGATGAACGCATTGGAGAACGAGCATGAAAATTTAGATGACGTATTTGAGGAGTTTATGGAGGATCAAATTGAGATTGGGAACATGATTCGAGAGGAATTGGAGTTGGAGTAGAAAGGCGTGTACATAAGGGTGTATACGTTTTTTTATTTTTTTGAATTTGACACACGTTTTCCCTTGAAAAAAATGTAGAAAGTGGTAAAATGGTGTGCAAAAAGATAGAGTGGTGGGTCTAGGAATGATAGGTAAATTATATATTGCCATTTGTGACGATCATAAAGTAATCGCAGATATGACAAAAGATCGGGTTGAAAAACTATTAAAAGAACTGTGTGTAACACAATACGGATTGGATGTTTATTACAGTGGAACGGAGTTAGTAAAATGGGAGAAGGCCTACGACCTTGTCCTGCTGGATATTGATATGCCAGAATTGAGTGGTTTTGATGTGGCTGAGAGACTTTCTAAGTTGAAGAAGAAGCCGTTGATTATCTTTTTGACGAATTACAAGGACTGCGCATTCCAAGGGCACGACTATCGACCATTTGGTTTTTTGAGTAAGGATTGTGCTGATGAAAGATTTAATCGACTCGTTAGTGAAGCAATAAAAAAGATTATGACGGTTGAAACGGTGATTTTAAAAGATAAAGGCGGAAAATTTAAAGTGATTGAGGTGAAAGAAATCAATCGTATAAAAGCTGATGCAGGTGACAGTTATGTTTATGTAAAAGGAGAAGAATATTTTGATAGAAGAACACTCAAAATTTGGGAAAGTATCCTACCTGTAGGAACATTTTATCGAATAGAAAAGTCCTACTTGATAAATTTAGAGCACTTGGCTAAGTTTGAAAGCAGGAGTGTTACGTTAAAAAATAGGATCACATTGCCCTTAGGTATTCGGAAAAAGAAAGGCCTAATAGCTGCTTATCACGAATTTATTAGAATGAAGGAGAGAAGGTAAGATGTTGTCTTTGCACTATTTGATTGAAGTGCTTAAGCTATACATTATTGCATTTCATATTCTCAACATCCCCCAAAGGAGAAAATTGTGGTTCTTGAGTTTAGTAATGGTTTTTTTACTAGCTGTTTTTGATATGCAACGATTCCTCTCCTTAGATGGCCAGTTGATAGAGCATTATTACGATATGTATATTTGTGTGCTAATAGCTCTTGCTACAATGCTTTACATTTTACAAAGCATTAAGCTTAAACTTGTATTCATCTTGATCTGTACTCATATTTTTAATAGTTTTTTGAGTACACTCATTGCAGGCTTTGTTATTCAAGTTTCTCCAATTACCATTAACACGATTATGAACAATCCTTTGCATGGAACACTAGTGAGATCTATTAGTATTCCGATCCTTTTGCTTTTAGTGTACATAACAAAAAATTCACAGTTAAAGATCAATGCTTCTCATTTAAAGTGGAAACAGCTGATATTAGCCTTTTTAGGATTGATTACTTTTGGCTTTTACGTTGGTTTGGTGCAACAATTTGGAAATGGAGAGTTTGCAAGCTTAATGGCTACTAGTAGTGGATTTATCATTATATGCATTGTGGTAGCATTCATCTTGCAGGGTGATCGCTTAGAAAAAATTGAAATTCTACGCCTTACTCAAGAAGAACTTATTCATCGACAGCGACGTTATCACCTTGCATTTATTGAACAAACACAAGAAACAAAGAAGTTTAGACACGATACAGCAAATCACTACATTGCTATGATGAGATTGTTAGAAAAGAAAAACTATCTAAAATTGGAAAAATATGTAAAAGATTTAAGCGGATCGCTGGCAAAAATTAAAGACTATACTGGGATTAATACAGGTTGGGATGTTGTAGATGCCATTTTATTTGATTTACAATCACGTTATAAAAAGAATGGAATTAAAGTAGTATGGGGAAGGCAATTGCCTAAGAATTCAAAGATATCTGATACAGATATGGCCGTGCTATTTATGAATTTACTTGAGAATGCCTTTATGGCAGCAAGTAAGTGTGAATCTCAAAGATTGATTGAAATAGAAATTGGTGAAGACACGTATCCCTTGTACATCAGTGTAAAAAATAGTTATAATGGAGAGTTGTTAGTCGAGAATGGAGACATCAAAACGCTAAAAAAAGATAAAAAGAATCATGGATTTGGATTAAAAATTATACAGGATATGGTGGATCAATACGATGGAGAGTGTCGCATTGCTCATCATGGGAATGAATTCAAGGTAGAAATTACGCTTATTTAATAATTCTTGAGATAGTGAAATGAGCTTTTGAATGCTAATTCAGAGTGTACTTGCTATTTTTTTCTTTTGTCGAAAGGTAGACTTTAAAGCTGAAGTTTAACGGTTAGGCACTTTTTTTGTAGGTTAAGTCAAATTATGTTGACTGGAAAAAGGTAGTTGTGATAAATAAGAAAGTAGTAACATTCTATATAAAAAGTCTGGTTGAGGCTGGAAGGAGGAGGTTACCAATGGCAGAGAAAATGTTTTGGTGGTTTTGGACTAGGTATCCGTAGCTTGGGCTTTGGATAATGGCATGAGGATTGTGAAGTTTTAATTGCATGAGTTTAGGAAAGAGGGGTAGAATGAGGAGGAATTGTAAATGAAAAAGAATATGCTTAAATTAGCGGTAGCATCAATTGCATTATTAATAATAATTGGAACACAGTTTACAGTATCAGCAAGCTCAGCCGAAAATATATTACCACCAACTGGTCGGTGTGTGATAGAATTTGGGTCAGAGTGTGCAGTTATGCCAAGTGGAAGAGCCTGGTGGGTTTTAAATGGAAATAATGTTCAGTTTCGTTCAAATCATAACAGGTCCCAGCATAGGGCAAGAGGAAATATTGGATCAAATGTTGTTTTTTCCCCTTGGACAGCTGCTAATCGCGAGTCCTTCTCTGCATGGGTTTCACGCCCAGCTAATGCACAAGTAGGCGTAAGGCTAGAGACAAGATAGTGAATAATAAAGAGTGTGTGTATATGACATACACTCTTTTAAATAAAATTTCTAGCCAAAATGACAGTAAAAACTAACTTAAGAGCTATACTTGATAAGATCTTTTGTGTATTATATATCTTGTAATCCAACATGGGTAGGTGATTAAATTGAGAAAAGTAGTGACTATACTATTAGCTATAACGCTTGTTCTAGTTAGTTTCTATACCTTTACACGTAACAATCAGCAACTATCCTTAGAGTTTTTATATCCTAGTGATCGGCAAGTTGTTGAATTTGAGTTAGAACCCGAAACTTCTATTGGTGATCTTATCTCTGATTTAGAAACTTTCTCTACTCAACATAATATCAGTATTGCACAAGTAGTGGTATTTTTTGATTTAAATGTCAATTTTTATATGACAAACATTGAAAATAACCCCAATATTGACTTATTGGAAGGTGAATATCCTATTGGTAATACACATCTTTCAAATCTGAGATTTGATGAAGCTAATGTTAGTCAGTCAGGACAGTTTTTATTTCCTATCTCAAATCTTGATATCCGTATCTATGAAATGGATCAAGTGAGAAATATAGGCTTTGTTGGGACCTTTCATTTGATAGGCGCAAATGAGGAGATAGCTGAAGCGTTCATGGAGGAGTTCTCTATTTATGGAGAATTCGAAATTTCTGAGGACATTTATCTAAATCAATATATAGAGCGACTACTTGATGGTTCAACCGAGTCATCATCATTACTTGTAACGATTATTTTCTCATTTTTTGCCCTGTTTATTACTACTTTTTTCTTTTTACTCAAGTACCGACGTAAATTGATGCTAGAACAGCTCTGGGGTTATTCTTCTTGGCATGCACTCATTTCGATTCCTAAAATGTTTTTGTTCACTTACATATTTCTGTGTATGATGATTTCTGCAGGTGTGACTTTAATTCTAATCATAAATCGAAATGGTAACTATATAGCACATCATTTGTTTAGTTTTCTTATTTCAGCTATTGGTGTAGGTATTACTTTTTTATTGTTTCTAGCTGTTGGAATATTACTGACCAAAAGATTTAATGCATTTGCTTTAACATTGAGAGGGAAATCACTCTTTGAAAAGATTCAATGGGCTAGCTTTGCAATCAAAACGGTTACTTCTTTTACTTTGTTGACAGTGATATCCTCTTTTATTTTGTCCATACAAAATTTGAATCAGGAATTCTATCAATTGTCCTATTGGCGACAAGCTGAACATACTTATCTCCTAGTAGGATCAGTAGTTGGAGATGGTGGCGGTATTTGGGGAACCTTCATAGAGGACGATGGAATGGGAGGGGAGATGGAAGTTTCAAGAATCATTGATTTTGAACGCCTCAATGAGCGTGAAGAGGCTCAGCGAGAGCTCTTCTTCTTACTAGAGGAACACAACAATGCTTTCTTTTTGGAATCGGCACCTTTCTTTCGTTTAGAGCTGGAAAATGGAGAATGGATATATTCTTACGAGTGGATACGCTTAATGAATGAAGAAGAGTTTTTTCCTGACTTGCTGGAGCGATCAGATGAAATAGATCCGTTATTACTTTCTTGGATAGAGAGTGGGGTTTATAATATAGTTAATCGTCGCATTCTCATTAGTCAAAATTACTTGTTACATAATCCGATCTATGGAGTCAACGGAGCTAACGTGTTAGCACTCGTGATTGATGATCCCTACACATTAAATGTCTTACTTCCAGAGCATTATCAGGAATTTGAAGCAGATTTAGAAACTTATTTTTTAAATGATTTTTACTTTGAGCGTATTGATTTAGCCAACTGGTATCAAGAAGAGTTAGGGCTACCTTTGCTTGATATAACAATGAATGATTTAAGTATTAACTTTATCTATACTCAGTTAGGACAATCTTATTTTTCTTTTAACCGATTAATTGGTGACGAACATTCTTTAATATGGGATCCAATTGTTGTGATTCATCATGATGAAATGGCGGTTGCCAATTTTGCTAATAGAGTTAAAAGCATTCTTTATTTCATGGATGACTCTCGTGGACATGCTTTTGGAAATATCCAACCTTTTATTGATGAGCTTGGTATACACGAAATCCAAAGTGTTATCTCGGTATTTGACCAAGGAAACGAAGAGCTAGTTATAATCCAGTGGCAAATTTTTCAACAAACATTAAATTTAATTATGAATTTCATATTTTTAATACTTTTAAGTGCCGGGCTTATTTGGTCTTATTATAGTTTGAATGTTTATAAAATTAATTTAGAGTACTTGTTCGGCTATTCCTATCTAATGCGTAATCTAGAGTTGATTATTTTTGCATTTTCAACGGCTGTGATTGCTACTGCATTAATCATTTATAGTCATGGTTTTAGCAGTATGTTTGTTTTGTTTGGCTTGCTCATATTTATGGTGGATATTATCATCATTAGCATTCTTGGGAATCACCTCACAAGAAAAGCTGTTAGCAATGTAATCAAAGGGAGTGAAATGTAATGATCAAACTTTGCAAGGTTAGTAAAAGCTTTAATGGACGTCATCTTTTAGAGAATTTTGATTTAGAAGTTGAAAGTGGTGAATTTATAAGTATTGTTGGGGCCAGTGGTGCTGGAAAAACGACTATTCTCAATATTATTGGTTTACTGATTAAACCAGATTCTGGAGAGATAAGTATTCACAACTTTACTAATCCTGGACCTAGGGAGACAATGGAATTAAGACGAAATAACTTTGGTTATATTTTCCAAAATTATGTGCTGATGGACAATGAAACTGTAATTGAAAATTTGAAAATATCTAAAAAGTATAATCCAGAATATAGTTTGTCAGCCGTTAAGGATATTCTTGACCTTGTAGGTCTAGATCGATCATATTTAGATAAAAAAGTTTATCAATTAAGTGGGGGAGAACAACAACGTATTGCGATTGCAAGAGCCATGCTGAAGCGTTGTGACATTATTTTAGCAGACGAACCTACAGGAAACTTAGATATGGAAAATAAACGTATTGTTATTGACTTGTTTAAAAAGTTGAAAGAACTAGGAAAAACCATTGTTTGTGTTACTCATGACCAAGAGATGGCAGAACAATCTGACCGTGTGATCAAGATTTAGTTTATGGAGGACCAAATTGAGATTGGGAACATGATTCGAGAGGAATTGGAGTTGGAGTAGAAAATAAAAAAGCTGATCGAGGTCAGCTTTTTATTTTGGCGTCATGGCGTGTAATAAATCCACAACGTCTTTTGTCGCTCTTGCTTTTCGTTCATCTTTCGTTCCTTTAGAAGCAATAGCTTCCATCACTTTTCTACTTTTCGGTCCATGATTCATATCTCATTCCTCATTTCCTATCATTTTCTAATAAATAGTGTTAGCAGGAGATGATTTTTCATACATTAAAAGGTGTACCAAAAAATGACAATGTGGTATAATAGATGCACTTCAAGCATGGCTTGAGTAGTGTACCTTAATGCCACTCATAGTGAGACTAGATGCTTGTGCATCGTGTCGAGCATGACAGGTATAATAAAAAAATGTGCCAGAATGTGTGGCACGTGGATAAGTTTGTTCCATCTGGAGGTATGAAACGTGTCAAAGAAGCTTCAAAAGAAAGTGAGATCCAACCCCAACATAGCGGTGCCAATTTATACCTTCGCAGCGGTTTGGGTGCTAGTCACCTTCCTAACCAATGTGTCTGCGGATGCCGTTGGCATTGCCATATTAGCCGCTTCATCTTTAGCGGTAAGCCTTGCTGCATTTTTCTTAACCCGTGAGAAAAAGGATCGAGAATTAGAAAGTATGCTGAAGTCTGATTTCATGAAAAGTGGTGAACAAGCGGCTAACGAAGTGTTAGAAGCTTTACATCTGCTAGAAGAGTTGAAAACATACCACAAAGTCATCCAAAATGAAAAGGTTTCAAAAGACGTGGAAGGACTTGTCCAAGTGTCAAAGGAAATCCTTCAACGTGTGACGAAAAAGCCACAACTGGTGCCTTCTGTGAGGCGGTTCTTCAACCATCATTTGCCAACGATGGTCAAATTAGTGGAGGATTACGGCGATATGGCAAGTCAACCGACAAAGGGAGAAAATATTTTGGCTTCCATGAATAAAATCGAGAACGCATTGGAAATGCTAGAAGATGCGTTGAAAAAGAAGTTAGATTCGTTGTTTTCTCACACGGCTCTTGATTTAGAAGCAGACGTGGATGTGTTAGAAAATATATTGAAAAAAGACGGGTTCATTGATAACCATTCAATGAAGACCTTTAAAAAGGAGAATGAATAATATGATGAATGAAGAAGAAATTGTACCAACCATGCCAACCCTAACGTTAACGCCTAATTTAGATGAAGCAACACCACTGGTTCTTGAAGGTCAAATCGTGGAGCCAGAATTGACACCTGAGGTAACAGAACTTGTTTGTCAGGAATTGAACAAGTTAACCGAAGCAGAACAAGAAACCGTCAAAAACTTCGCAGAGCAAATCGACGTGACCAACACCAACATGGTGATGCAGTACGGGGTTTCGGCTCAAAAGCACATCTCTGATTTTTCATCGTCGACGTTAAATAACATCCGTTCAAAAGACATGGGCGATGTTGGTGGTATGCTAACGAACTTAACCGTTGAACTTCAAGGGTTAAACTTTGACGAAGAAGAGAAAAAAGGATTACGTGGCTTGTTAAATCGAGGGAAAAATCGTTTAGCGACATTGAAAGCCCAATTTGATAAAGCAGAAGTTAACGTCAACAAAATCGTTTCTTCATTAGAGAAACACCAAGTTACCTTAATGAAAGACATCGCCATGCTCGATAAAATGTACGAGTTAAACACCAATTACTTTAAAGAATTAACCATGTACATTTTGGCAGGTAAAACAAGATTACAACAAGTGCAAGAAGTTGACTTGAAAAACATTCAAGCAAAAGCAGTGGAAACTGGTTTACCAGAAGATGCGCAAGCGGCCAACGATTTAGCGAACATGATTAACCGCTTTGAAAAAAGACTTCATGATTTAGAATTAACGCGTATCATTTCGATTCAGATGTCACCACAAATCCGTATGATTCAAAATAACGATACGTTGATGTTAGAGAAACTCCAAACGTCAATTATGAGCACCATTCCATTATGGAAAAGCCAAATGGTTATGGCCGTTAGCATGGAACATTCTAAGCAAGCGATGCAAGCGCAAAGAAGTGTGACGGATATGACCAACGAATTATTGAAAAAGAATTCAGAAACGTTGAAAACAGGAACCGTTGACATTGCTCGTGAAGCAGAGCGTGGGATTGTTGATATGGAGACGTTAAGGCAAACGAATCAGAATTTAATTGACACTTTGGATGAAGTGCGTCAAATTCAAGTGGAAGGATCGAAGCGTCGTGAAGAAGCTTCCGTTGAATTAACGAAGATTGAAGGGGAATTAAAACAAAAAATGTTGGAATTCGGTAGCTAATTATTTTCCTTAAAGCGTAGTAGCTTCACTGCTATCTGCGCTTTAATTTTCTAGGAGGAAACGAGGATGGATGTATTAAAAAAACCATGGGTTGCTGGGATCATTTCAGCTAGCGTCGTGATACTATCGGTTGTTTATTTATTTGTTTCTTCGACATCTAGTAATGTGGAAGCGTCAACTTCTAGGGAGAGGCGTACAGAACGTGATCGCACCAATGTTTCCCAGAATGTGAGAAATCAAGAAAATGAAGATAACGTTTTGATTCAAAATTACGTTGATCGACACGGCCTAACGTATGTAGATAGCATCATAGCATCAACCGCGGACTTTGACACCATGTTTACAAGCTTAGCCATGGAAGCTGGTCAAGGTAATGAAGTTATTTTCGTCTATGTCTTTAGGGAAGATGTTCTCACTGCTAGCAACACGAACTACATTGAGGCTTTTCAAGGTGGCCTACTAGGTGATCCATCTGGCGTAACCAACACGGCGATAACACTAAGAGATGCAATAGGCATTGAAGAACTTACTGTCACCATGCATTTTTTAGATGTGAACGGTGTTAGAGTCGTTGACTTGAGCTTTAGGTGTGATGGGACCATACTGGATTCTGGGCGAGTGATTTCTTCATCAGGGACATCAAGTGTATCCGGCCGTCAACAAACGTCGATAGAGTCTACGTTAGTTGGAACCTGGGATAACGGATCAGGTCGCTTGTTTCTATTCGTTTTCGGAGAAGCTGATTCCGTTGAATTTAGAGACAATGGCACCGTGATCATTACCGAAGGAGGATCTAGTCGAACCGTAAACTGGTCATCAAGTGGGCCGGGAGCTTTTACTGCAGATCGACGTGAGTTTACTTATACGATTAGCGGTGACGTTTTGACAATTACTGATAGTTTTGACGATAGTTGGACCTTTGATCGCGTCCATTAAGTTTAACTTTAATTAAGAAGGGATAGAGACCATGATGATCGATGTATTAAAAAAACCGCTAGTTGCGTGCTTGATTAGTTTTATAGCAGTTGCGGCATCAACGGGTTATTTATTTGTTTTTCAAGATTCGTCTGCTAGAGAAAGAGATGAGGCTTTGGAAGAAGAAAATGCAGATGGGAACCCAACAGAAATCCGCTTTGGTGAGACCACTACACTTGCTGGCAATCGTCGTGGTGATTTAGTTGAAATAACCTTTACAGATGAGATTTCTTTTCTTAATCAAGAAACGATAGCGATACCAGTTGCTGTGACAAATGTTGGAAATACAACGAATACAGTTGGGTTTGAAGCTAATCATATACGAGTATTTGGACCAAATGGAAGGGCATTAGAACAAACCAATTACAATTCTGCTTTATTACGAGATTCAGACATTAGAAACATGCACAATCGCGTGAGATATGGTTCAACCTTTAATGGTTATTTTCATGTCACATACGCTGGAACTGGTGAGTATATTATCGAGCTTGGGCAAAACTTTTCACGTCATGACCGCGATGAACCTGAGATTGTTGCGATTTTAACCTTTAACTTTCAAAATGATTTCAATGAAGAAACTGTCCCTGCTACAAGAGCACAAGCTGTAGAAATACCAGAAGACATTGAGGAGATAGTTATTGCAGCAGTAGATGGATTAGACCGTTACCAATACATTTCAAGGGATAACACGAGAAGTATGGCTTTGAGTAATCATGAAGTTGCTGAGTTATTAGATCTTCCTGTAGAATGGTTAACTCGAGAAGCTGATAATTCAGCATGGATTGTACTAGATTTACTTGCCTCAAACGGCGAGTCTTTGGAAATTAGAAATCGGAGCAATGCAACAGCGGAGAATTTGATCAGTTGGACGTTTACTTACGATAGGAATACTTATGGTGACTTGCGAATTAGAATTCATAAAACATTTGATTTAAATTCGAATTTACCTGGTATTAGTGCTTCAAACTTTGCCTTAATTGAAGATGGGATGACCATTGAGGATGTGAGAGATTTATTAGGAAGTCAAGGAACAATGGCTGCATCATCTGGGAATACAGCAACTTATAGATGGAGTCAGGAATTCGGCGGTGGTGTGACACGCATTATTTATGTGACATTTGAAAGTGGTCATGTTGTGGCAAGAGAAATGACAGAAGAGCGTGCTGATTAAATTTTTCTCAAAGTACCTGGTGAAGTGGAATTCCGCTTTACACTTAACGTTGAACAATAAGTAAGAGGTAGTCCGGATGTTTTGGACGACCTTTTTTTATTTTAGTCGTTAAAAGGTGTACAAGAAAGGGCAATATGGTATAATACTAGTTTAGTATGATGTTTTCTCATTTAGGGATAGGGAGACTCGTTTTGCAAGAAAAGGATGTTGTTTTAGGATGCTTTTTAAGAATAGGAAAGTCGAGGAATCGATTGTAGAAACTGATCTAGACAAAGGGGTTATTAAAGCTGGGAATGTGCCGCGACACGTGGCCATTATTTTGGATGGGAACGGACGTTGGGCAAAACAACGAGGGAAGCCGCGTATGTTTGGTCATCAAGAAGGAATGATTAACGTTAAGCACATTGCTACTGTGGCATCAGAGATGGGGATCCAAGCGATGACGTTGTATGCTTTTTCAACGGAGAACTGGAAACGAGCGGCAGACGAAGTGGCGTTTTTAATGAAGCTTCCGATTCGGTTTTTTGACGAATTTGCCCCGGTAATGATGGAGCTCAACATTCGCATGGAAATCATTGGTAATAAATTGGGATTACCAGAAGAGTTGCAAAAAGCCATTGCTGACATTGAAGAGTTAACGGTGGGTAACACGGGGATGCGCTTGATGGTGGCACTAAATTATGGTTCCCAAGATGAATTGGTTGGTATGGTTAAAAAGGTGGCCACCAAGGTTCAAAATGGTGTACTAGCGGTTGAGGATATCAATCCATCCATCGTAGAGGGGCATCTGTATACGAAGGAGTTGCCACCAGTAGATTTAATGATTAGAACCAGTGGCGAGCAACGCATTAGTAATTTCTTGTTGTGGCAAATTGCCTACGCAGAATTGTACTTTACTGCTACGGCTTGGCCAGATTTTAAAGAAGATGCGCTTTACGAGGCGGTTGCTGCTTATCAAAGGCGTGATCGACGTTTTGGGGGGATAAAATCATGAAAGAACGAATCATAACTGCGGTTGTGTTGCTTGCCATCATTGTTCCACTTGTTTGGCTGGGTGGCATTTGGTTTTGGAGCTTGGCTTTTTTGGCAACGCTGATCGCCTTATACGAAATGATCGGCATGCGAGATAAGTTGAGTGTGGTTCATCCTTACTTTAAGCTCGCTTTGATTTTAACGGGTGGTATTATGCTACGTCTGGATAACCTTGCTGCCGTGATGGTCGTTTACTTGACGTATGTGCTTTTTTGTGTAATTGGTCGTTTTGTTTTGAAAAAGGTCGATGGAGAGGACATGATTTTTTATGTCTCTGCGGTTTTCGATGTCGTCTTTCCTTTTTGGGCTTTGATTCAACTGCGAGATCATAGTTTAGCCTTGTTTTTACTACCGGTTGTGACAGTGGTTTTAACGGATTCGGCTGCTTATTTTACGGGGATGTGGTTTGGTAAGAAAAAGTTGGCACCGAAGGTCAGCCCAAAAAAGACGGTAGAAGGTGCCATTGGAGGTTGGTTAGTTGGGGCGGTCTTTGCTTTCGGTTACGGCTGGTACATGGACTTCTTTAATGCAGATTGGATTTTAGTCGTTGCAGCTGTGACGTTGCCGGTGCTAAGTCAGATTGGCGATTTAACCGCCTCTTGGCAAAAGCGTCGCCACGGGATCAAGGACTTCGGTAAGATTTTTCCAGGTCACGGTGGGGTCATGGATCGGGTAGATTCTCAATTGTTAACGGCATTATTTATGTACATGATTGTTTATTTAGGTGGTGTGAGTTAAATGAAGCATATCTTTTTATTAGGAGCCACTGGTTCCGTTGGGACTCAGACATTAGATGTGATTCGAAACAGTCCAGATCGCTTTAAGCTGGTGACTTTTTCCTGTGGAAAAAACATTGAATTGGCGAGGTCAATTATTAAGGAATTCAAACCTGCTTTTGTGTCGACCATGGATAAAGGAGCTGCCATTTTGTTGAGGACTGAGTTTCCTAATGTACAGTTTGGCTTTGGTGAGTCAGGCTTAATACAAGCGGCTTCTTATGAGGTGGGTTGGAAGAAAAACGTCTTAGTTGTTAATGGACTAATGGGCAGTGTTGGATTACATCCAACACTTGCTGCCATCGAAGCAGGATGCGATGTGGCCCTGGCTAATAAAGAAACCTTGGTAATGGCAGGGGATCTTGTGATGGACAAAGTCCGTGAATGCAAGGTCAGATTAATGCCTGTAGATAGCGAGCATTCTGCCATCTGGCAATGTTTAAACGGGGAAGATCCGAAAAAGATTAAGAAGTTAATCATTACAGCCAGTGGTGGATCGTTTAGAGATTATGCGCGTAGCCAACTGCAAGGGGTTACTAAAGAAGAGGCTTTAAACCATCCCAATTGGAGCATGGGCGAAAAAATTACCATTGATTCGGCGACCATGATGAACAAGGGGTTAGAAGTCATTGAGGCGCATTATTTGTTTAATTTGGCATACGATGATATAGAGACGATTTTACATCCGCAAAGTATTTTGCATTCCATGGCTGAATTTGTGGATACTAGTATCATTGGGCATTTGGGAACGGCAGATATGAAAATTCCCATTGCTTATGCCATGAATTACCCAGATCGTCAGCCCATCGCTAACACGGATTTCCTAAATTTAGCACAAGTCGGAAAATTAGAATTTAAGGAAATGGATTTTGAACGTTATCCGGCGCTTGCCATGGCTTATGAGGCAGGGCGCAAAGGAGATACGTATCCGTTAGTATTAAATGCTGCTAATGAAGAAGCAGTGGCGCTCTTTTTAGAGGAGAAAATTTCCTTCTTAGACATTGAAGCGATCGTTCGTCAGGCACTTGATGATCACGAGCCAATTAAGGGTGCGAACTTAGAGGAAATTTTAGCCTTGAATGTGGCGGTTAAAAAGAAAATACGAGCACTGCACGGTTTACGCGTATTACACTAGGAATAGACGGAGGTTTTTGGATGAACACAGCAGTAATTGGGACGTTAGCATTTATTTTTGTATTAGGAACCGCTATTTTGGTTCATGAGTTAGGTCATTTTATTGCTGCACGGAAGTTTGGTGTCCTTTGTCATGAGTTTGCCATTGGGATGGGACCGATTTTATGGAAAAAGCGTAAAGGAGAGACTCTTTATACCCTTCGTGCCATTCCCATTGGTGGTTATGTGATGATGGGGCAAGACGAAGGGGAGCGCGATTTAATCAAAATCGGTGAAACCATTGGTTTGACCCTAGACCATGCAGGGAATGTAGCAAAGATTCATGTGAGTTACGATGAAGGAGAAGTCGTGGGACAGCTTGTTTCTGATACGGATACCATCAGTCGAGAGCTAAGGTTGACGCTTGAAGTCATGGGCGAAGAAGTCGTGTATCCCGTTGCTCGTGAGTGTGTGTACATCGACACAAAGCAGGGAAGAGAACAACACATCGTCCCAACGGACAGGCGACTGGAGTCAAAGCCTAAACGACAACGCCTCGTTATTTTAGCGGCAGGAGCAATGATGAATTTCGTTCTAGCCTTCGTCTTTGTCGTGATTGTTGGGGCCGTATTAGGGGAACCGATTGGAAGCACGTCGCAGTTGGCTGCCGTTAGTTCTGGTGATCCAGCAGCGGAAGCAGGCTTATTAGTGGGAGACCATATTGTAGCCATTGATGACACACCGATTCATAGCGGTGAGGACTTGGTTGCAGCCCTTAACTCTACCGACGAGGTGTTAATCACATTCGAACGGGACGGTCAGGTTATGGAAGTTTACGTCACCCCAGAGGCTCACCGAGTTCAAGAGGGAGTCTATCGCCATTTAATTGGTGTTAGCTTGGTGACGGAGCGTGAACATTCGATTGCTGGTACGTTTCGCTATGCTGCTGCTGAGTTTAGAAATGGATTTACGCTCATTTTTATGACCCTTGGGATGTTAGCCAGCGGTGAGGCTGGTGTGCAAGATTTATCTGGCCCAGTGGGGGTTGCCTATATGACTACGCAATTTGCTACGCAAGGCATGCTGATGTTACTCGTATTTGCTAGTTTGATTAATATTAACGTTGGGATTTTCAATTTATTACCACTTCCTGCGCTCGATGGCGGACACATTTTCTTTATTGGAATTGAAGCCATCATTGGTAAACCAGTCAATGCGAAACTTCGAAATGCGGTTCAAATCGTCGGCTTTGCTTTGTTTATGATGCTGTTTATCTTTACGTTCTTTAACGACATCTTCCGATTCTTCCTTTAGTTACCGCTTTAAAATGCAGACAAATGGAAGCACGACTGCGTTGGTCGTGTTTTCTGCTTTTTATCCACATCTTTTCCACAAGCCGTTTTATAAGTGAAAAGAAAATCAAAGGAAATCATTTTCTTCGGAAAATTTGTGACAAAAAATAGACAAGGAACATAAAATCTTGTATAATCACCAAAATTGAATATAAAGGAGGCGTTCGGAAATGTATCGTAAGAACGTTGGTTTTTTGTTAGTTTTTATTCTGGGGATAGCCGTCCTCGCTGCCTGTGGTAATGGGAATGGCTATGGTAATGGTAACCGAAGCAACACCAATCGCTTGGTTGTTGCTATGGAAGGGGATGCTGTATCTCTAGATCCCCACTTATCAAATGTGACCATTTCAAGTCAATTTAACGTTCAGATGTTTGAAACGTTAGTTAGGTTAGATCCTGTGACGGGTGAACCATTTGGTGAATTAGCAGTAGATTGGCGCCGCATTGATGACTATACTTATGAATTTGATTTAAAACAAGGTGTCCTTTTCCACGATGGACAAGAAATGACGGCAAGTGACGTGGCTTTTTCCATTAGACGTGCAGCTTCTTCACCACAGGTGTCTGCCATTATGGAGGATTTTGACCCAGACGGTGTTGAGATCATTGATGACCATACCATTCGCATTCGAACCCATGAGCCGTTTGCTCCATTCCTTAATAACATTGCCCATCCAGCGGCAGCGATTTTAAGTGAGTATTCGTTTGGATCGCTAGGTGAGCAAGGATTTGGAGAGAATCCGATTGGGACGGGACCATTTAGATTCCATCGACGCGCTTTAGGTGACTACGTTGAGTTTAGACGCTTTGATGATTATCACGGCGAGTTGCCAGCCTTTGAAGAACTTCAATTACGTGTGGTTGTAGAGCCAGCTAACCGCTTGATTCAATTGGAAGCAGGAGAAGTAGACATTGCGTTCATCGCCCGAAGTGATATGGCGCGTGTGGAACGTGCACGTGGTCTTGAGTTAGAGCAAATGTCCAATTATCAAATCTTCTATTTAGGAATGAATGTGGATCGTATTCCGGATGTTCGTGTGCGTCAAGCTATCAGTTATGCGATCAATACGGAGGAAATTAACCGGACCATTATGTATGACATGGGAGATCTTTTAAATGGTCCATTGAGTAGTAATGTGTTTGGTGCACGTACGGATTTACCAGGATTTGAATTCAACCAAGAGCGTGCTCGAGAATTACTTGCGGAAGCAGGATACGGAAACGGTTTAACGTTGCGTATTGTGACCAATGAGTTCCCTGAGCGCCGTGAAATCGCACAAGCGATTGCAGCCCAATTAGAACAAGTAGGGATCACCATTGATGTTCAAAGCCGCGAGAACCCAATTTTCTTAGATGAAACAGCCAATGGAAGACACGATATGTTTGTTGTTCCTTGGACCACGGTTACCGGTGATGGTGACTATGGACTATTTCCATTGTTCCACACATCGAATCATGGAGCAGCTGGGAACCGAACGTTCTTTAGCAACGCTCGTGCAGATGAGTTAATGGAGCTAGGACGTGCGTCTTTTGATCCAGCCGTGCGCATGGAAGCTTACCACGAAGTGCAACAAATCATTCACGACGAAGCACCGATGGTTTTCTTATCGACGGGTGAATTAGTATTAGGGGCGCATGATGCTGTGAATGGTGTTCGTGATTCCATGGGACCTGCCAACCATGTGAGATTTAGATACGTTACGTTTGATTAATTGGCTAACGAGACGAAAACACTTTGACCTCGGTTGAAGTGTTTTTTGGTGTGAAAATTTTGTATGATCTTGTATAAAGGACTGAAGTGTGCTAATCTGTTTTAGGAGATCATCTCAAAAGGTGAAAGGATGGATATAGATGGCGGATAAATTAACGAGAAGGTACGGGTTGTTGACTTCCATTTGTTTGGTGGTTGGAACCGTCATTGGGAGTGGAATCTTTTTCAGGAACGAACCTATTTTTAGAGCCATCGGTGGAAATATGTGGATTGGGGTTGCAGCATGGATTGTTGGGGGGCTTATTGCGTTATCCTTAACCTATGCCCTTGGGATTTTGTCAACCCAACACGAAGAAATAGATGGGCTGACAGGCCTTGCTGAAGTTTTAGTTGGTGAAAAGTATGCGTATGTGTTTGGGTGGTTTATGGCAACCATGTTATTTCCTACCCTTGTTGGGGTTCTCTCCTGGATATCGGGACGCTTTACTGTTGAATTGCTTGGCTTGGAGGCAGATTTATTTTTTAGCGGTCAAACTTACTTATTTGCATTGTTTTATTTAGTTGCCATTTATGTTATGAACGCTTTGGCACCTAAATTGGCTGAGAAATTTCACATATCGTGCACCTTTATCAAGGTTGTTCCACTTATTTTAATGGGGATTGTAGGACTTGCTGTTGGTCTGTCTAATGGAACGACGGTGGCGAATTTAAGTTCAACTTATGTACCAGTAGTCGAGGGGAATCCATTTTTTATTGCCTTGATTTCGACGGCGTTTGCTTACCTTGGTTGGGAAGTGGTCATTAGTTTAAGTAAAGAAATCATTAATGTGAAGCGAAACCTTCCCATTGCTCTTGTCGTTGGGATGTTGATTATTATTGCGGTTTATGTGCTCTACTTTGTTGGTCTGTTTAGCGCAGCTTCTGTTGAAGAGTTGACCAGTGGTGGGGTAAGAGTTGCTTTTACTAATGTGTTTTCTGAAGTCGGTGGAACGGTCTTATTTGTTTTCATCATTATTTCTTGTTTAGGAACATTAAACGGGTTGACTACCGCATTAGGGCGCTCTTTCTATGCGTTAGCAGCTAAAAAGCAAGGGCCAAACCAAGAGCTGTTGTCACAGGTAGATAAGGCATCAGGAATGCCAAATAATTCCATGGCGCTTGGGCTACTGTTTGTTGCTTTCTGGATGTTGGTCTTTGGTGGTCATTTGGCCGGCTATTTTTACTTTCCTATTCCAGATTTAATCCCGATCAGTTTAATGGCAATGCTTGTTCCCATTTTGGTGGCCATGATATTTAAAGAAAAGAAGCTTGGGTTTTTCAACCGGATCATTGCTCCTTTAATTGCTATTGCAGGAGCTAGTTACTTTGTGTTTGCTATTGTTTATCAGCAAGGCGTTACGGTTCTTTATTTCTTGATTATATTTACCATCATAACCGTTATTGGATTATTGCTCAAAGGGAAGATGCGAGAAGCTTAAATTTGCAAATGAGGCAAAGGTTTGTTATGATAGAGTCATCTTAATATAACGGTGGTGACAAAATCGTGTACATTTATTTCTTATAAGAAAAAGTTGGGTAAACTATCCCTGTTGGAAATAGCCAATTTTGTATGGTTTTATTTCTGTTTTCAAATAAGAACAATGGACACTTTTTTGTTGACCTTTTAATTTAAAGATGGCGTTTAAGCACGATGTGCTTTTGCTTTGCGTACTTTCATTAATTGAAATACATGACGAGTGGACATGGTTCGCCCGTCGTTTTTTTATGACGACGACCGTAAAGGAGTTGAACAAGATGACTGAAACAAAAGAGAAAAGAGAACGCGCCTTGGTTGTGGGGGTTAACCTAAATCAAGACCCGTACTTTGAAGAATCCATTGAAGAATTAAAAAACTTAGCCCTCGCTTGTGACATTGATCCGGTTGGTGAAGTGGTGCAAAATTTACAGCGTCCCAACAACGCTTTGTATGTAGGGACGGGGAAACTAGCTGAAATTCGTGATCTCATCGATCAAGAGGAAATCGATGTAGTGATTTTTGAAGACGAGTTAACCCCTTCTCAAATCAGAAACTTATCCAAACATTTAGACATTGAAATTTTAGATCGTACCCGTCTGATTTTAGATATTTTCGCTAATCGAGCCCAAACGAAAGAAGCCAAAATGCAAGTTGAAATCGCCCGTCTACGTTACGCCTTGCCACGAATCCGAAACACGAATCAAAATTTTAGCCGTCAACGGGGTGGGACAGGCACGATGAATAGAGGATCCGGTGAGACACAGCTAGAGCTTGACCGCCGTAAAATTGAAATCAAAATTTCGGTTTTGGAAAAAGAATTAAAAGACATCGTCTCACAACGGGAAGTTAGACGAAAAAAACGTGCCCGATCGGGGGTGCCTATCGTAGCGTTGGTTGGCTATACTAATGCAGGAAAGTCCACGTTAATGAACGGCATGGTGAGAAAATTTCAAGCAGCAGAAGATAAGCTCGTTTTTGAAAAAGACATGCTATTTGCTACGCTTGACACGTCGGTACGAAACATTGAATTTGAAAAGGGGAAGTCGATTCTTCTATCGGATACCGTTGGTTTTATTAATAAATTGCCTCACCACTTAGTTAAAGCCTTCAGGTCGACGTTGGAGGAAGTGATCTGTGCAGACTTGCTCCTACATGTGGTCGACATTGCTAATCCTAATCACCAGAAACAAATCGATGTGACCAACGAGACCTTAAAAGAAATCGAGGCTGGAGGCATTGAGCAAGTGTACGTGTATAATAAGATTGATTTAGCAGAAGATGTAGATGCCGCGGAAGAAAAGCCTGGTATCCAGACCTCAGCCAAGAAAGGATTAGGGTTTGACGCACTCATTGACCTTTTGAAAGAGAAATTATTTTCCGATTATGAAAGGTGTCGGTTGCTGATTCCTTACGATCAAGGTGGGGAGATTTCTTATTTGAAGGAGAATGCGACGATGTTAGGAATTTCTTATGAGGACACGGGGACCTTGGTTGATGTGGAATTACGGAGCGGTGACGTGGAGAAGTATAGAGATTTTATTTATCAAACGTAGATTAGAAAGACGCCGATTCTGATGAGTCAGCGTCTTTTTAATCTTTAAGGAAATGTTAAGATTTCTATTTGGGTGGTCTTAAGAAATGTTTAGTACGATAGACTCACACAAAGGAGTGAGTCTTATCGAAACATTTAAATTATTTTTGTCACTGTTTTTTAAAAATAAGTTGTTAGCTATTCTATTCGGTGTCTTTTTTGTACTGGTTCAAATGATAAATGCGATGACCTTTCAAGATAGTTCTAGCTTCTTAGG
>Ga0131853_10001219_pt1 | contig 46444 bp, 21 predicted proteins | sample TergutLab28metaG_FD_92764 | JGI IMG/M metagenome (GOLD analysis project Ga0131853, IMG submission 92764) | Labiotermes labralis P1 segment gut microbial communities from Petit-Saut dam, French Guiana - Lab288 P1 (version 2) (version 2) | ecosystem: Host-associated > Arthropoda: Insects >... | reverse complement strand
ATATATATAATCCCACTGCCTGGTTCAGCTTTTCGTGTATGTACGTGAGTAATTTATCAGTAGTGCGAGATAAGATTCTTAATTAGTGAGGGTATTCATATCTGCAGAAACCACAGAGAACATCTAATTTCCCGCAGAGTTTTAGCGGATGATATTAACAGTGACGAAGTTCTTCGCAATCATTTTACTTGTGCAAACATTTCTTCAACGCCTATATTTACGGAAAAACCTGCATTTTTTAAAAGTATTTAAGTAACTAAAAAGCAGTCTGTATTTCCCTGTAAATTTATGCATGTTTTGTAACGAAGTGTGTGCATTGCGTTATTATGTCATTGTTTTAATTATTAGCGTTTTTTTTTAAATTTTGCATCAGAAAGTGAATAAATGCCTTCCCAGCTCTATTCGACGCGTTCCTATGAACGAGTTTCGGTAAGCTTAAATTGATAAGCCACACTTGGACTAATGTAAGCAAGGGTATTTTAGCTACGAGTCGTAAGCGCCAAGTTCCTTCCGGCAAGAACAGCAAGAGCTCCTAAGCTCATAAAAGGGCAAGAAAACCTCACATCTTTTTACGTATTTGGAGTCGAAACGAATTCACTTACAGAAAGCTTAAAACTCAGCTACTTTTCGTGGACCATCAGTGACCATCTACTCGTCGAATCATGCTCCACAAACTATCGAAGGACATTAATATCATATTCGATATTATACGGCACATGAACTACCGACTAGACACAACACGTGCTCACTTCATAGGCTCTTTAGGCGCGTTCTCAAAATTGTGAAATGTGTCTGTTAGCTTAGTCATATCTGTCAGTCCGTCCGTCCGCCCGACCCTCTGTCCCTCGGTCCGCATGGAACAACTCGACTCCCACTGAACGGATCTTCACAATATTGGTTTTTGAGTATTTTTCGAAAATCTGTCGAGAGAATATAGATTACATTGAAATTGTAGAAGAAGAATAAGTACATTGCAGGAAGGCCAATGTACGTTAACGACATCTCGCTGAGCTGTTCTTATAATGAGAAATCTTTCAGACAAATTTACAGAGAAAAATCAAACCACGCATTTTTATGTTCGAAAAGTTTTTCCGAAAACCGCGCTGTTTATGAGAAAATGTGAAAAACTAGAGACAGAGAGGCCACAGATGACAATATAATATGGCGCATGCGATTTGCATGCTAGATAATTAGAGCAAGAATACAGAAACACACTTAGAATGTGAAATAATTAATGCTTTTCTATGGCAACAACGGTTACGCAAACGCACCTCAATGGTACGTAATACATTAAAATATTTCACGTCTTTGTTGAAACAACAGATAGATATAGCATTAACTGACTGGTGTTTATAACCGAAAGGGGTGCTTACTGCCTGGTACGAACTGCATCCTTAAATACACAATGCGCAAAAAAATCGTAATTGCAATTATGAAGAAGTTAAGAGCAGACTGAAATCAGGAAATGCTTGTTTCCAGTCGGTCCATAATCTTATTTCTTCCCGTTTCCTCTCCAATTGCGTAAAGACTAAAATAAGCAGAACTATAATTTTTCGATTTGTTTCATAGGGGTATGAAATCTGGTCCGTCAGAATGAGGATGTTCGAGGATTGTATGATGAGGAAGTTACTGAGATCGAAGGTGCAGAAGGTAAAAGAAGACTGGAGAAAACTTACTAATTAGGAGTTTCATGATTTTTACTCCTCACCAAATATTAATTGGGTCTTCAGATCAAGTAGAATGAGATGAGCGGGAGATATTGCGTGTATGGGGAAGAGGAGAAGTGTTAAAATGAACCGAAATTTTAAACCATTTTAATGGGCGAACTGTTCAGGGGAATGAAGTCATTATTGAACTTATATAAATTGCGATATTTTCTCTACCTTCTGCAAAGTTTTTGAGGCAAAAACACAAAGAAGCTTTTAATAGGTCAAAATAAATTCTACGATTTGATCATAAGGAAGAAGGTTTTGAATTACTTTCGAGGAGTCCTTACTTGTAGAAATACGCAGCGCTGCATATTACCGCTCTTTCTTTATTCATTCGCAACATTGTAAGCAAATTATGCCGTATTCGCTTACCTTATAAGCTACTACATGCCTATAACAACTTAGTCATTTGATTAGTCTTAAGACTGACCGCCATCATGTGGAATCTGTGATGGCCTTTTCTTTTACAAATTTTAAATATCGCTGTATATATAACTTCTGCTTACTGCCAGCACAATTTTGTGCTGGAATAGTATAAGTACAGAATTTCGAACAAGTAATTTAAATTATATATAAAAATTTAGTTCGTATTTTAGAATAAATACTCACGGTCTCCATTTATGAGGGCTAAAACTTTAATGATGTTTAGGGAAACAGTCGTGGTAATATATGCAAATAAACAGTGTGTGTAAAATGCGAAAATTTGAATGTGAAACTTTGTGGTACATGTAGCAACCATCGAGCTCGGTGTTGTTGACTTTCGTACTGCAGTGCACTATTTTGGAAGGTCATATCTGTTCACACCACTCTGCTACCAAAATAAGTAATGGGGCTCCATTTTATTTATTACCAGCGATGTACATATAAATGTGTCCGAGGAATTTAATTTAGTTCTTTATTGATCCACTGCAATATCTCTTTCGCATGAAGCTGGAATTTAAATTTATGATATTTCTTAACACAAACGGATCATCGGCCAAAAACTGTAACACTACATGAAATTGATGTCTTGCTTAGTAATGAAAGTAACCTATAATATATCCTAAACGTAAAAGGTAAAGTGATCCCGTTACAGGCCCGGTGGGGGCCGGGGGGGGGGGGGGGTAGAGGTAAAGCTCTACTCTTCCAGGACCGCGGCACTAGAAGGGGGTGAGTGGTCAGGAGCACGCTTCGGCCGCACTTTACCCCGGGAAAGACCCAGTACCCATCGTAATGGAGGCTGAGTGGACCCAAGGACCGGTCTGGAAGGGCGAAAAATCTCGTCCCCACCGGGATTCGATTCTGGACCGTCCAGCCCATAGTCAGTCGCTATACCGACTGAGTTACCCGGCCCACAATATATCCTAAAGATCCATAGTAAAATCACAAATGACTGAATTTTTTTTTTTATTAAGCTTTATCTTGGAACAGTTTCAAATAACGCCCCGCTTTAGGAAGTCACACCGTGTAGTCGGGTAGAAATTTAATACAATTTCGGAGGAAATTGCCTCCCCCAATTCTTGTACTCCGAAGACGAAACGAATTTATTTCTTGTAGGAAAATCTTGCTGTCCCAGTCTGCCAGAACGAATAATAACCCTTACACCTTGAAGGTGGCATAAAGTCCTTCCGATAGCACTATCGCCCTGGGGTCGACTCATCCTCTAACAGAAATGAGTACCAGGAGTATTTCCTGGGGGTAAAGGCGGCCGGTGCGTAGGGCTGACAACCTTACCACCATCCTGTGCTGTTGTCATGTAATCTGGGAACCTTAACTTCCTGGAACCCTCTGGGCCACTCTGGGCCTGTAACGTGGCTGCTTGTTTACCCTGACGATGAAGACAGAGGGATCCTATGAACCGTCTGTAAATTTCTACCAGAATCCACGGCGTCACATCAAAGAAGACAGTAAATTTGTTTGAAAGGAAGCACAAAGTAATAATATGTGACTCCGTATTGTGGACGTCAGGAATCACTGCTGCTTAGTATGTTCATAAATTAAGGTCACGTGATGCTACGTCAGTAACAGCAAAGGTAAAATTGTTTCTGGAAGTTATCGTGCTATTGAATGTTGGTGCAAAATAAGGACTATCACATTTTTAAACACCTGTAGTAGAACTCCACTTATCCGGATTAATTGGGACAGCGAAACATTTGGATATGCAGAAAATCCGGATAACTGGATTTTCCTTGAAAATAAGCGATATTTGCAGTTCTAAAAACATTTCTACAAACGGATATTTTAGGTTACATATTTATTTACGTAAAAATAAAATATTAATACACAGTTACTTATATTATTTGACAAATGGGGGAAAATTTAAGCAATAAAAGATAAAGCACAATTACAGTAAGAAAATTTGTTTCCCCAAAGGCCAAGCCGTACCGGATATTTGGCGATCTGGATAACCAGCCTCCGGATAAGTGGAGTTCTACTCTATGATTAACTTCGGCACTGGATGCAGCTGCGATAACATCTTCACTCTGCGGGGAAAAGCCCTCCTCCCCCGGTATCTGTTGCATAGGTGGCTCCAGAGCCGGTCTGGATATTATGTGGAATAGGAAAATATCTTCCTCCTGTCTGTAAACGAACACCAAACTCCAGGTCCTACAACCAGTAGTCTAGTGACTATACTAATTGAGGAGATATCCTGGCTTCTTATCTGCAGTGAACGAAGAAGAGTGATTGTTTTAAACTGCAAAGAACTCATCTACAGCTCCGCCATATAGAGTTTCGGTTATCAAATATGAAATTCAAGCTTGAAAGTCTATTTTTTCTCCTGTTATTTATATTTTCCAGAGTTATTTATTTATTATTTGCCACTGACGAGGCTTAAAATACGTTGATTTTTATTTGTGTGTCTTCTATGCACTTTCACTGCGTTGTAATTTCGACTTTTTTGCATATTTATGGCTTAACGAGAAGCAACAGAAGTGAGTCTAGAGCATTACGCAAAGTGTCCAGTCTTTTTTCCTGTTATTGATATTCACACTGTATTATGCCTACAACATGAGGGAACACAGGTTGTATCTGTTATCTTGGTACTGATTAAGGTTTTGACTATATTTTGTGCAAAAATGTTCGAATGGAGGCCACACCATTCTTGCACTATTCATTTTCTTGTAGACGAAAGAACTTCTGAAGCAAAAGTAACACTTTGTCAAGAATTTTGAAATTACTTATAGTAACAAGTTTTCAAAAACATGCAGCTTTGTGGGGGCGATTTTTTAAATAAGACGTAAAGCAACAAAATTTAGCTGCATTAAATTGCCATTGATGTTTCGCTTTTATGGCTATCACTGAAGTAGTTACAAAAATAGCCGCTGAAATTTGGTATGAAAGTGTATAAAAAACATGACCAAGAACTCTGAAACAATCTTTCTGAGGTAAACATTAAAAACATGGCGAAGGCATGAATCTTTCTGTAAGTGTGCGTAGCATTTAACACAATGTTTGGAATAATAAAATAAATATAATTCGAGATACCTGGTTGGCGGAAAGAGATTCGAAACAGCTACACAAGCATTACCGCTTCACCACCCTGCTTTGCTACTAAATTAAAGATTTTTTAAAATCTAAGATTATTAGTTCCCATTACAAAAAAGTCAGCTCCCAAATTTGACAGGTGGGGATTTTCAAGGCAGCCGATTTCTTAGATGAAAAATTTCCAGCCTATTATTTCCAGCAACGAGCGTAATGAAATTGGAGTTTCATGGCACATCTCGTTTTTCTGACAGCAGAGGCGTCCCATGGCTTGTCGTCTGATATAAGGCATCAGAGTTGCACGCATGCCCGGGTCAAGGCACAGTACGAAGCGGCTTTGCGCTTTGCCATCTAATATAGTCAGTTCCCGCGTGGTTGCGGACGCAGCGTCGTGAAGTTCGCGTCGCGCGTCATATGTTTGTACGAATAACTTCTCAGTTCCCGTACAGCCACAGATAATCGTACGATGACGACAGACGTTATTAGCGAGGACGAAAAGGGCCATAAAAAGGACAAGTCGACAGTGCATAAAGGCCCTTCAAACCTTTCTTTTAAATCACCGTGTATGAACACAACCAGTACTTCACAAGTGTCTTTCACCTCCAATATTAGCTTGGTGTATGCGTGTCTGGTGTGGCTCCTGGTAACGGAGCTGGTACTCTCTTACTGTCTGTACACGTACATAGCTCACGTGGACAGCAAGTTCACTTCCGCCGTCGCCACCGCGACGCAACAGGCAGCAGCAGCAGCAAGAGCTGCAGGCCCGCACAACAACCCTTTCCAAGACTTCGCACTGTATCGCCGCAAAAAACGTGGTGTTAGGGCGTCTCCACCTTCGCTGCTGGACGACAACACGGTGAACCCTTCAGGCGTAGCTGGTTCCGACGGCGCAAATGTGGAGTTTTTCAACCCAAAATTACGCCAGGAACTGGAGGAGAGAGATAGGAATGTTGGCGGAAGGAAGGGCATCACGAGTACCGTCTCCGGATCAACACCAACCGAAGGGCCAGCCACAAACAACCCTTGGGTCTGGTTGACATCGTACTCGAGGATTCCGGTGAGTAGCAATCTGTTTATTAGAATATACCTGGAGGCGGAAAGCGGCACCGAAGTCTCTTCTCTATATGAATGGAAGGGATAGCAGTAAGGACACCCAGGAACTGCCTGAGATCTTACCCGTGGATACCAGTGAGTGGTGGCTCGCTTATTGGAATAAGCATATTGGCTGAAAGAGGAAGGTAATACTGCCAGCCCCCGAAGCGATACGAGTGGAAGGGAGGCCGCAAACAACCTATGTGTATAGCTGACTTCAAAGTTGGCAGTGTAACATCTCAGCTACGGGAAAACCTAGGTACAAAGGGGCTGTCAGATTAAGTATTCAAAAGAGGAGTTTCTGAAGTGTAATTGATTCGGGAATCTTGACAGCAGAGTTGTTTCCAGTTTATAAATAATTAAATGAAAGTACATTGGTACTGTTGTGTAGTAAACACAGGCTACGTCCCTAAACCAGTTGTATGTGGTATAACATCTTAATAAACATAGTGTGTTTTTGTGGTGAGATTACTTCCAAACAAAATTTCTGTGTACATTTTGCATAAAATTAAAGCGTTAAATAAAGACCGTGTCTGTCCGTCCGTAACCCACATCTCTGAAATTCCTGGCTGTAATTCCGTTACATCTGCAATTTCAAGTAGACGGTCTGTACCAAATGTCGTTATGAGAAATTTACTTTACGCCGGAAATGACCATATGATTCGTCATGCAAAAAATTAGTACGCGTAATAGAATATGATTACGATTAAAAATCTGCAAATTTAGTTGAATGTTATTCAGTGTGGTCAATATTTCGGGCCTAACATTTAGAGACAATATTTTCCAAGTCTGTAGTGATATATGAATTGAGATAATTTGTGTTTGTAATGAACCGGTATTCTTAAGGTTGGGGTACGCAGAATAACAAAGTAACTTGTCTGCAGAAGACTGTTCCAGAATTACACGTTCCGTTCTTTTAATTGTACTTTGCAACCAGTAGCAATATAAACACTTCGTGTGTGAATATCCTATACACAGATAAAGGGAAAGACTTTCAACGGGATAAAAGTCGATGACGCAACATACAAACAGGTATGAAACAATTTATCCTTTTATATCTACAGTGAACACTCAAGAACGGTGCGGAAAAATGGGTAACTAGTGAAGAATAAACAAATGGAGCAAAGGGATAAGAACGTTAGCACTTATAAAATGTACTTTTACAGTGGAGACCGAGAAATAGACACAGCAACATCATAATTGACATCAACTTGTACATAGACTCATACAAAAATACATAACACATACGTACATCACAAAGTTGCATAATTATAGATGTATATGTTTTTAAGTATGCGCTTTAAAGCCGCCAAATTACGTGACACAGGGCTGCCATACTTCATGCTAGAACTATATATTTACAAAGAAACTGGATATATGTAGGAAGGTATACTTGAATTTTGAACTTTGAAATAAAGTATGTCACGAACATTGCTATTCTGTTTGTATACATTTATGAATTAAATTAAGAAATGGTTATATTACGAAAGAATATTAAAAATATGGCACATCGGATTTCTGTAGAATTTCTCTCTGTTCATACCTACCGTGATAACCCTCATTAAAGCCAAACAAATTTATTTTTTCTGTCTAAGCTATTCCAGTACTGACGCACATAGTCATCAAGAATTCCATTTTCTTTTCTCTCCAACTAGTAGGCTTTTTTCGCAGAACACTGCGAAAAGCGACTATTAGCTTCGTCTCTCTGTCCATCTGTTCGTCTCTGTGTTGGCACGAAACATTTCAGCTTCCGCTGGAGGCTCTCTCGTCAAATTTTATGTTGGAGATTTTCACTAGAATTTATCGACCGTATCCAAGCACGGTTAATGCAGAACAAAAATAACAAGACACGTTACATACAGATACCTCCGTGCAGTTGTTAGTATATCGTCGTTGACGAAACTAATCAAGACACGTGATTATCTTACTGAACACGTGATATGCACATGCAATACAACAGAGCTAGAGAGGCCGAAGATATGATACAAACATAGTAATATAGGCAACGTTCCAATGGGACTCAGTATTACGTCATTCGTTGATTTAATAGTTTGGCAATAAACATAAACCGTATAGACGTGTCAAGATCGCTCACGTGTTGTTTTAAAATTCTGTGTAGAGGTCGAAATATTACCCAGGCTGCGCACTGCCATTAATGTAAAATACTTGCAAAATAACCCCTGAAAACTCTGCGTTTTAAACCACTGAAATTCAGCCTGCAGTATTCTGGGACGCGGTGCTGAAATGTGTATACGTTCTTACAAGTATTTCAGAAGAAATTGACGCCAATAAATGCACAGTATATGCTTTGTTAAGTATTCTGTGAAATATAAAAAGCAGGAATCTTTATCTTTATATGGACCATCCCCATCGATGTAACGTTCCTAATAAGTACCGATATTTCCTATTAAACACAGCACACTACTTAACGATTGCTTATCATCTGACTTCTAGTTTCGACTTCGTATATAGGTCATCATCAAGCCGATTGTACCTCAAGAATATAAAAGATACGAGCTATCGTGAGGTAGGAGATCTCCAAATTTGATGTATTTTTAATGTAATAAGGGGATCGCCTATCTCACGACACTTCTTAACTGTTCATATGCATGTTCTTGTTTAATTGGCCTGATGATGACTTATATACGAGGTCGAAACTAGTAGCTAGAAAATAATCAATTGCAAGGAGTGTGCTGTATGTGACTGGGAACATCGATACTCATTAATTTTTTTTAACTTGCAGCGAATTAGAAATTTGCCATTAAGCACAAAAATTTATTGTGTTTTATTGATTAATGTATGTATGCATTATAAAGTAAATATATAATATTGTATCTGACGGAAATTTATAATTCATTTTCAGTCAATTGTAACACAACTGGCTGAATTCCATCAATTCAAAGCAAGTTTTATAATCACCTTGGAGAAAAACGTAATATCCCGGAAAAAATAATTTATTTGTAGTTTGTTTTACGATGGTTTCAGTAACTGACACTAGACATGTGTAGCGTGTGTAGTGTAAAATGTAGGGATGATGGCGAATGATGAACTGCAAGCTATTTAGAAGCAAACTGTTTTGGACTTTTTTAAAGTTTCTGCACTCTCTTTTGTCTGGAGAAACTGTGGAAAAGGATTAGAAACTCAGCCAGAGTTGTGGTTATCCCGGGTCAAATTCGAACCAGACACCTTTGAAATACAAGTCCGTGGCGTTACAAATTAGACCAGGCACCTCGGTCTGAAGCAATATTCTTTTTGGCACTTTTGTGTTATATTTATACATGAGAATGTGTTCCGGGTTTTAAAATTATTTCCGTGATGACTTCCCATTTATCTGGTTTTAAGTGATGAACTACAGAAAGCGTGAAACGGAACAATCTTTGTCTATTTTAGCACATTTTTCCAGAAAATGTTTGGGGAGACTGAGAAAATGGCATGAAAAACATACGAAAGTGGGACACCGAGCAGAGAATCGGATCTGGATTATTAATAAAACCGTGATATTCGGTGAATATTTTCAATTACTTCTCTCCGTTACGCGATGCAGTACTTCACACGTAACAAATTTCGTAATGTTAGAGTTAATAGGATTAGTAGGTAGGCAGACGACATTATTAAGCAGCGTAAGTAGGATTAAATATTACGAGGCGCTTGGAAAGTCAGTTAACAAATTTGGCGCCTTCCCCATGTTACTGCTTCTAGATTTTAAAAATCCTTCTTCTAATTAACTCAGAAAGCGTGACATTAATGCAATAAGCATACTTGGTATAACATGAATTTTAGTTCTGTTAGCCTTTTCCAAAACACTGCGATAAATGAACTGCGAGTTATGCTCGAGATGTGAACACCAACAAACGTAATTCTGTAATTAAAACGTCCCTTCCAGTCTTTTATGACAGCGAAACTTGGACTGTTAAAGCAAGTAACGCCAGAAGAATAACAGCAGCAGAGATGAAATACATGAGAAGAACAGCAGGATACACTTGGACAGATTACAAAACAAACGCAAAAATTGCAAAGGAATTAAAAATAACACCAATTTTGGACAAATTACTGGAATACAAGAGAAACAGGATACAACATGTAAATAGAATGCCTCGAAATAGATTACCCAGGGTAATGAAATATTACTCCCCAGCTGGCAGAAGGAATCATGGTAGACCTTTGAAGAGACTTCTGGATGCGGGAGACCGGAACGGGTCAACAAGAGGCCCAACTCCATGAAATATATGATGATGATGATGATGATGATGATGATATTTTGTTTCGATTTAAACTAAGATAAGAATGTGCCTACAAATTTTAGCGAAACTTCCAAATATAAACTATAACGCGCAACCACTCTGCTATTATCGATCAGTAATAAGCTGACAGACGCTAACTAGATGGGTTTTTAAAATTTCGAGTATTTTCTAGATTAATAACAACTGCTTTTTTTTTATCACTTTCAAATTAAACGGTGCTGTTCGAATGAATGCTGGTCCCTTCAAAATTCAATTCTTCTTGTAAGTCACTTTTCCTTAAATATCCTAGGAGTTTTAATTAACTACTCTCTGCGATTACCATAACAGAGGTACTTTATTTTATACAACTGTCACAATTACTTAACTATTTAACTAAATATTAAAGGTATGTTAAACGCGTACTCTCTATACGGAAGAAAGTAACCTTACGCTTATTTTCTACGGAAGAACACACTTTTAGTCATTTTTTAGTACTTTGCTGAAAGATTTCGGTATTACTATAGTTAACTCATCAGGGCAAAATCCATCTGACGAAAGCATTATTCACTCGCCTAATCATCTTAAGCACTTGTTTCTGAAAGAGCTTTTTCATAATTGTGTTTACATAGGCCGCCCACTGGATTATATCTCTAGCTTAATGAACCCAATTTGCATCCTCATACTTCATGTTTCGAGCTGCATTTTATTAAGATCATCTTTAATTTACATCTAGTCTTCACCACTTATGTTTTTCCTACGGTTTGTCCAGCTAAATATTTGCATTAATTTCTCATTTCTCGTATGCATGTTACATTTTCCACACAACTCTTTCGCGTACATTTCACTCCCCTAATAATATTTGGTGAAAATGACTATTAAGAAGCTTTTCCTTAAGCAGGGTTTGCAGGCTTTTTTTACTTTCCTCCCTCTTACAGTCCTCCCTCAGCAACCTGTTCTTTAATATCTTCAATCTGTGCTTTTCTCTAAAGGTGAGAGAACGTACTATGTAGTACTTTTCTTCTCATTTATTATATAATTATGATATGTGATCCACTTACCAGCACCAGGAGAACTGCGAGTAATGAGGTCTGTTTGAATGATGTGCATTTCAATTAACTCATTGTTACGACATTTATGACGATTAGGATTTTTTGAGTTTCCTTTGTTCTATACTCATATAAGACATTTAAATGTACTTGAAATTAAGGCACTAATTAAGTTACTGGTCACTCGTCATCAGATAATATTTAGGTCACTTGTCACAGTTCATCAGACACTACTTAAGCCACTGGTCTCTTTACCAGATACTACATACGTAAGTCTCGTAAGTCATTTGTCACTGTTCACCAGACACTACTTAAGCCACTTGTCATTGCTCACCAGACACTGTTTAATTCACTCGACACTAGATATTCTTTAAATCGCTTGTTACTCTTCACCAGACACTCCTTAAGTCACTGGTTAGTCTTCACCAGATACTACGTACTTAAGTCACTGTTGGCTATTCAGTACGCACTCCTCGCAAAAGCGACGTTGTCTGTCTGATTATTGCAAATGTTAGCAATCATAATTTCAGTCATGCTATATCATTTAGCCATTTGTACGTTTTAGCTTTTAAAGGGTGAGATCTCAGACCTGGACTACAGATGTAAAATATACCCCATTCTCTGTTCTTATAATTAGGCCTGATGATGGCTAATCATTTTTAGCCGAAACATTTAGCATTATTCTTTCTGAATATAACGTTGTGTTGAATGAATGCAACATTCATTTGAACTAATTAATTGGTAGATGCAATTCGTGGAATGAATGAAACAAACACTGAATTATTTTTAGGATCCTACAGTTGGGATTACAAAAGTTGCAGTTTCAACTCTACACATCACCCATCAAGCTTCTAAGAACTTCGGATGAACGAGAATTCTAAATCTTTGTAATCAAACAAACGCGTTGTATCAAAGCCTCTGCGTTCCGGGATATTAAAAGTCAGATATACAGCAAGGTTTCGAATTCCGAGTCATGTTTTGAGTTGACTATTTCGTAACTCCTAAAGTCGTCTTCAAGAAAATTGCGCTTTCTAAGGAAGCTGTTTATGGCTATTTTCTTTAAAACAAGTGAGACATATAATATTTTTATATAACCAGGGGCTTCGAGATTGACATTACAGCTGGAATGTTTGGTGTACTGGAAATATAGAAGACCAAGATGGACTGGATATATGGCGAGGTTGAGAAAGAAAGAAATACATAAAAATGTTGTGTTAGGAATTGTATCGGGAAAAGGCCAGTTGGAACCCGACAAGCAGACAGAAACATAAAGTTACTTGGGATATTTATGGAAACGGGTTGTTTGGGCAGAAGTAAAATAGTGGTTGTTGAGTGTCTTGCTTAATGTGGGACTTCGGTAGATGCAGCAGCAATGTGCAGCCCTTCACAGTCTGCCACCGGAGAGGCGTGTTTTTGTGATCATGAATATTGCAAGAAGGCTGGTCAGGTTCCTCTTACTTTGAAATCCGATGTATTTTAGTAGTAGATACGTTATTGTGCCGTCCAGTTGCGGCGCGGACTGAGGCGTGGGTCTGCGGCATCTCGCTTGTTGGGAATGCGGGTTCGAATCCCGCCGGAGGAACAGATGTCTGTCGTGATAGTTGTGCGTGGTCAGATAGATAACTCTGCGACGGGCTGATCACTCGTCCAGAGGAGTCCTATCCAGTGTGGTGTGTCTAAATGGGCGCGATCGTGAAGCCTCGATAATGAGGAAGCCCTGACCCACGCCAGCTGTCGCGCCATAAAAAAAATACCTTATTGTTCGTGCAAAGCACTGTAATAGCTCTCATCCTAATGTAACATGTGGGAAGAGCTATGATGTTTAAGCCTTAATTCAATAGCATACATACAAAATTCGTTTCCATGATTGCTTACAATGTTGTTTACCGAGCGTGTTTTCACTTGCAATAGTCACGTAATGTGGGTGATAAATTAATCGTAATGTGAAAAACCTGAACGACTCCTTTTCAAGGCGGTCCTCCAAAATTGGTTTGGAGTGTCTAAGAAAACCACGGTTACCCTAATGCAATACTGATATTCTCCTCATCGGGGTCTCCCATGCATGAAGCAGGGATGTTAACAGTTCAACCGCAACACTGTTTTCAGTCCTCATGAATTATGACAATGTGTATAGTTGGTCAGCAGAAACTGCCGAGTGTCACGCTGCTGTGGACACGACACTACCTCCTCCTGCCTCTTTGTCCCAATAAACATTTCGGCATCACTTCATCATCTAATTGAACGCTACATTGACTGTTGTGTAGCTTGCAACATACGGCGCGGTTACGTACGAAACCAGTTGCAATTTGTGATGTACCGTGCCGCGTGATCTCAAGAGCTGTTTTCAAATCATGTGATTGTTATGACAAAGACGTCTTTAATGTGCTACGTTTCGAGTCTGAAATAATTCCTTCTGTCTCTGTGATAGTTACGTGTTTAGGTGCGTTAGCATCCCTGTGGAGAGCACGTTAGCATCGGACCGTCAGTGCCGGCCGATATATGGAACAGATCGATAAATCAAGTTCTTTTCGAACTGGGTGTTTCACAATGTTAATAAGATTTGTCAATGTCAATTTTATTTAATATCGTAAAAAATAACGAGCACTTTAATTACTAAAACTCTACTAAAATTTGTGGACAAAAATAATTTTGAAATAAAGTGAAATGCCAACTTGATGCAACAATGTAATTTATTGAAGTTTCTTTAGCTCGACATGTTTCGGGCGCATACGCCCATCATCAGGAGCACTAGATGTTAAGTTGCAGCATTTGGTTTTTCGCACTCATTCTTTCCAGTGCGGAAAACTATATGCTGCAATTCAACAGCTAATGCTCCTGATGATGGGCGTATGCGCCCGAAACATGTCGAGCTAAAGAAACTTCAATAAATTACATTGTTGCATCAAGTTGGCATTTCACTTTATTTCATGTTGAAGAAGCACGGTCAAACAATCCTCAAAAATAATTTTGTTTAAAATCAGTTATGCAAGGGAAAATTTTATTTTTCATTATTACCAACCAATGCACATTTATTTTATAAAAGTATATATCATAACAGTCTTTTGTGTAATTATAAATTAATTACAAAATTAATAAATTACACAAAATATTGTTGCGATATATGCTTTTATGAAATAATTATACATTGGTTATAATAAAAATAATAAAAGATTAAAGATACATGTATTAAAATAACGGAACATTTATTTGGAAACATATACAAATTTCTGTCAAAATCTCGAAAGACATTCGCACTTAGCTCCAAAAATATCTATTACAGCTAGAAATATTTGTAACAGATGCCGTAGAAAACAATAAACGAAGTACTTACGTGTATTCTAGTCGGTATTATTCCCAAGATATTGGCTGGACGCACTAAGTAATTTGTTTGGTTCGCCAGCAAGGGAAGACACTAATATCCCTGTAGAAGCTCTCTTATCAGCTCTGAGGGCCACACATTCTACTAATCAGTGGGTAGCAGGGGCTCTATTCTCGGGCTTTAAGTAAGAAGATGGTGAATCTGACCACTCACGTCATCAACTGCTGAAGTTAAAAATGACAGGAATTACAAATTCATTCATAGACTTATTCATACTGTTCATGGCATGCACAGGGTCATCTTTGCCTTTAATTCTGTGTTCAGTAGTTTCTTTCCACATGTCTTACGACAGTTTTAGAAGCAGCAGAACGTCACTTATCCGAACGGTGGTTATCCGGATCGACTTGGCCCTTCGGGCAATTTTGTCGAGAATTCTACAAAACAAACTTACCTTGAAATTACCTGTTATAGGATCAGGTGCAGTACAGTGATATGGCCTCTGGAACTTCAAATCAGACTTGGACGAAAGATTTAAGCGCAAGTAGGTGTACTGTACATATCGTAAATAGTAACAGCCGAACTTCAAACTGCCATTGTAGCCTACTTGCAAAGAAAACTCCAGTTATCCGGATTTTCTGTTTATTCGGGTGGCTCACCGTCCCAGTTAATCCGGATAAGTGGAGTTATACTGTAATTAAAAATAATGAACACTGCAGAATTTATGCTTCTTGTGTGCATAACACAAATCTCTTAAACTGCAGGAAATTTAGAATACTGAATATCATGCTGGAGACTAGTAGTCAGAAATTCTGGAGGTGTCCACTTTGAATTTCTGCACGAAGAATTATTAGTTTTTATTTGTACCACACACGACAGCGACGCCACAACGACACGTTATACCAAGTGATCATCACCAACGGAACCGCTTATTTGAAACAAAATAAACCTGGTTAAAAGAGATTTTGGAAGAAAACCCACAGCATCCCACAAATGTAACAATACAGATACCAACAAAGAGGTCAGTAGTACGCAACTATTGAATGTGCGAGAAGAAACGCAGCGAACTCCCTATTGTTTCAACAAATGGAACAAAGGGTAGATGAACATAATACTCAATCAAATGCACTAGCAACATAACATAAAAACTTAGGATTTCGTCAGTAGGATCTGGACCTTACCACTGTACGTCTTTGCTTGTATTATAAGCGTATTTTCAGAAAAAGACAAATCACAAACAAGTTTTGATTTCAAACTTCGCCTTTTTATAAACGCTGTATGCTTTCTTCTGGGTAATTCCCCGGCGTCTGAATTTTATATGCCAACGTTTCGGAATGCTCTGTCTGTTCCATTTTCATAGACGGCTAGACTACTCGCCTATGAAGATGGAGCAGATGGAGTGTTCCGAAACGTTGGCATATAATATTCAGACGCCGGGGAATTACCCAGAAGAAAGCATACAGCACAAGTAATTTGCTATAATAAATATGATGATGCATAATTTTATAATTCCATGAACCTATTGCATGTTTGTAGACAAATTAACTAGCCCAAGGTTATGATTTGCAAAATTAGTTTAGATTATTTTTTAACAGACCAGCTGACTTGTACTGCAGCCAGGCAGCCTGAAGATGATAGAATCGTCGAGAAAGGCGCAGCATGTTACAACGTGTGTCGGAAACAAACAGGTCTTTTCCGTAATTAGTGTGGGTTACGACATTCCCTTCATGAAATTCCGAAGGATGTAATGGACTGGGCTATGGCCAATAGTTCCTACATTGTCTAAATTTACGATTTATAATCAATCTGTAATTTATTACTGGTGATACAAAATATGGCAGTTAATAGAAGGTTGAAAAGTAACTCGACACAAACATCATGAAGCTCTATCAATCTTTTCATTTCCAATACGGTTATAGAACTGTCAGTTTTAAATATCTATATTACAGAGCCCCAAACAAAGGAAATTAAACACAATTTTGTTTCAATTTGTTCGTCGTGATTTAAAATGGACCTTTAAATCCTTTCTGATCAGATTCATTGGAATGTTTGTAAAATAGCGATCTGACGTGAGAAATTGGACGCTTTGAAATTCAAGAAAAATAAAAAGGTTGTATTTGAGTGGAATATGCAAAAATAATATAAACATCAAGGGATTAATCGAACACTGCAGCTGAGTTCCGGGAATTCGAAGCCTTATATTCGTGATGTAGCGGGTTACAAACACAAATCTGAAACCAGTATAACAGAGGTTTCCATGACTTTACTCATTCCCTTCATGAAAAAGCCCGGTACGTTCCTGATGCATGTATTACACATCAGATGAAGGAAGCAAGGTTGAGTTATACAGTGAACTGACAGGAAATACCACGGCCATCCATTAATTATTATGATGATAATATTTAAAATTATCTCAGCTTTTTTACTTTCATCTTTTATAAATGATACGATAATATTAGTAACAGAGATATGATCCACTTTGAAGTTATTCTATACCACTGTGAAACGGGCTGAATAATCCAAGACAATCTTTTTTGTGAAAATAAATGTATTATATGGATTAATATATCACTGTTTATTAGCTCTACATGAAGCAGATAACCATTGTTTAGAAAAGATTCTTTGAATCGCTTTTAATTTCAAATAGGTAGCCTAGTCCCTTTAGTAACCAGGCAACGGGTTGGACGATCTATGATGCGCGGTTCTTTTACTAAAATCAGCTTTGATTTTTCTCTTTACGACAGCGTCTGAGCCGCCTAAAGAGGTTCACCTGGCCCCTCATACCATAAGTACATCAGGGATAAATCGCCATGTTTTTGGCTTTGTGGTTAATTAAATATAGGGACGCTGTACCTTTAACCTTTTAGTTATCGATTGACTGAAGTTCGAGCTTGTATTGATTAAACCTAACATTAAGTAAGAAGTGAGATGATTCTAAACCGGAGCTAAAGTATTTCTGGCATTTACTGCATCCAACTATATCCCTTAATTGATCAATCAATGTGATTCCTTTTAGTGGGTAAGAATAGTGATTTACTAAAAAGCCAGAAGCTTTGTCCAACTGGAAAGGGATATCATTCACGTCACGGAAGTGACACAGGCTCCTAGCAATGCCTGAGGGCCTCGCCATTCTGGTATTCAGAACAAGACTCCATTCTCCTGTCTCATTATCGATGTTCTTTTTAGATCTCGGATTACTTTCTCGAGGTACTGCTTTGTGAGTTTTGCTTTCATTTCCTTACTTTACCATAGTATGACTCCATCATTCTGGAAAAACCTTTGTAGGTATTAGAAGATGCATGTAATGAAACATTAATTGGTGCTAATGTTGAAAAGTAGACCTATTATTACACCGAGAGCGTAAATCTTTTCCAACCCAGAATGACCTGATGGCTTAATTGTCTACACTTCTCTCTCTAGACGTCTTCCTTTATTTCTCTTCAACTTTACCTTTATTTGTCTTACTACTAGCGCAATTAATTACTCTACTGATTCATTTACTCATGGCACCAGTACCATTTCCTGATGTAAATATTTTTCAAACTCTTACTTCAACCCCTGATAGCTAGAACGACAATATAAAGTGCATTTATTTCCAAAGTTCCGAGTTATCCTCCTTATCTTTCGGATAAGTGTTTTTAAGAAGAATAAGGGTATTGGTCATTGGTAGGAAGACACTGGTAAACCGAAAAGGAGAGAAACCTGTTCCAGTGCTACTTTGTCCATCACAAATATTATATACACTAGTCTGGGATCGAACCCTAGCCTCCGCGGTGACATGCTTGAGCCATTTTAAAAATAAAGCGAGTCTGAATTATAAGTTGTATATATAAATATTGAGTCCGTATCTCTCAGTGAAGACCATGCGCTTCTGGTAAAAGACCAGCCAGTAATTGCTGTGTGTGTTCTACGAATCATACAGAAAAAACAAATATTATTTGGGGAAAACGTAGAATTTTGAGGTCATGTAGATCACGAAATCAGTGGAATTATCTCAAAGGAAGCTGAGTATCTTAGTTTATTTTTACATTATTTGTGATTTCAGCAAACGAATGTAAGGTCATTACAAACTAAGGTTTTGTTACAGGATGTCACAGTCGAGTGGGTAAAATTTCTGCTTCGCATTTTGAAGATGTCAGTATCAATTCTCCACCCGGACTCCGTGTATGACATTATCTATTTCGAATTTGCTCGGTCCTTCAAGATAAATTACTACAGGGACATTTCCCCAAATGAGGCCCAAACCTCTTCCTTAACCAGCACTTTATAATTCGTTGTTCACCAGTTAATTTACCATTCCATGCTATATGCAAATGTTCAGAGCGTCGTTAAATAAAGTGTGAATCAGTAGAATGCAGTTGTTTAATCACACATATCTTTTATCTCAGTAAACACTATTGCAGCTTAAGGAGCACGAAACATGCTAAACTACTTTACGCACCACCAGCCCTATTGATTTATGACAAATGGTATCATCGACCAAAGTTTCTATGTATATGCGACTTGCACCTTTCCCTGCCTAGATGCGTGAAGCACTGAGTAGATGTTCATAAAGGTTAGTATGAAATTCATAGTATTGGATGACACAAAACACGGTATGTGCTATTTCATACTATCAGGAATACCAACATAATGGTAGTGCGAAATTCCGGTGTGAGAGCAGCAGTAATGCTGAATAACGTAATGTCTGAATTATTACTTGGCAGTAAGTTTTCTAACATGTGTAACTTTAGTCAAAGTGCTTTTCCTTTTTAGAGTAGGTAAAAGGCAACTTGTGGCCCCGTTTGATAAGGATGAGCCTAGTGGATTACTTCCAAGAAATTAAGCTCGTTATTTCTTCTCTAAACTTCTTGTTTTTACGAGTAAACAAGAAGTTACAATCCAATATAATGATGTTTATATTCTGTAACGTATTCGTCTTCTTCAATTTTCTACCTTTAACAAGGAAACTTAAAATTGGTCGCTTCTGAAGTCACACAATAAAGTGTTTAATGCTGACATTCCCATCTTTGTTTTTATGTCATGTTTTGCTCCCTTCTTTTATCACAACTATTAAATATTAGACTTTACGTGAGGCAATTCAACAGTCTAGTCACAGTTGGTACCATAAAATGTGTACAAGTTATTCTTGAACGTTGAAAATGGAGACAGCATCTTACTCCGCTACGTTGCTGACTCCCTAACAACACCCATGGTAATACATCCAAAAAGACTGTAGCTTTTATAATTGTGAATTGTGGAATTTCAATTATCGCATGTTACTCTTTTACATGCTTCATTCATCCCAAAATGGTTACGTTTTAAAACCCCATATTTAAACAGCGACATATTAATTCTGAATTTATGTATTTATTGCTTCCTCTACGCATTCCCTTATAGAGTTTTAATCTTATTCTTCTGCCAATTTACATGTCATTGGCTTAATTTCCAAATATTTATTTTCCCACACAATTTTAAAATATAAATATTTTAAAAGGTGCTTACATTTGCTGAACCCTCAAAGCGTTTACTTTCTGAACCCACGGGCACTTTAGCCATTTATGATTTAGTAGGCATATTAAGTTAAAATCCTTATGCGAAGTTTTGAAATAATGTTTTGAAAATTAACAAAGGAAGGACGAGATAAACATTTAAGACTCATAACAAATTAATCAATTAATGTGACCTCTGGGTATGGTCTGAAACAGAGAGAAACTTGTAGGTTGTAAAATGTACAGATTATCTTCACTTGACGGTTATATGTATACTTAACAGTAGAAGATTTTACATTCAAGTAAAGAGAAACGTTTGTTCATTTTCAGAAGGAAAACTCGTAAACGGTGTTAATTTTGCTGTTAAATGGGTGGTCCAAATCAGTTTGCTTTCCCTTTCATTTCCCCAGAGGGAAACATCCCAGCCTGTCACTGTGCAACCCACATTGATGTAATACATATTTTTTATCCTAAGATAATTTATGGTAATCTGACAATGAAATAGGAAATTGCATTGCTTGACGCTGCAACTTCAGCTTTTTGAGAATTTGATTTTTTTATGAAGATGGATTCGAGAAATTATGGATGATAACGGGTCAAGCCTGGAATGACACATAGGATGTAAATGCATATATTATGATTTTACTGAGGAAAACGAAGAGTGCCTGCCTTCTCTACACAATAAACCGTCTACAACTGGTGTCACGACTAACCCTTCATACATTTCTAGTAATGTGGATGACAGTGTTCTGAGGGGCACAGACAAAAAAAATTGTAAAAATAATCAAATTGGAAAATGTTCGCAGAGCGTAACACTTCTGGCGCGATTGTTCTTTTATTGACCCAAAGTTCTAAATTCGTAAGTAATTTCAAGGAAGACACTGGAATTGCGAGTTCATTGAATGTACCGTTCCAAATTTTACACAACACGCACAATAAGATTTTTCCTTATTTTGCCAATAAACTTACCATCGATAATGCTGGATTATACGTATGTTATCAACTCTTTCTTCGGCCTCATTTCGCGATTCAGAGAGAACACAATCTTTCTTAAATCTAAGACAATAATTACGACCTTAGAAGTGTAAGCAGGTAGGTCTTCATCTACAGTATCTACTTTTTGTCAAATTCTAACCAAAATTTGAATGTGTAGAAAATTTTAGCGAAAATCCCAAATAAGAATTGTCACGAAAATCCATCCCGTGGGAGACGCGTTCTTCGATGCGGAAAAACATATGACAAGGCTAATAGTCGCTTTTCGCAACTGTTTCTCAAAAGCGCCCACAAATTTTTCGTAAATGCAGTGCAAATTATTTTACATAAGCATGTTCACTTTAAAATAATACGCAGGTCTGATTCATTCTGACTCGATTGACGTTCGTAATCAGTGTGTAATGTCTAATTCAACCTTTAAAACGCTAAGAAGTTAACATGGCGGCATGAAGCACCTACGTTTGCAGAAGGTAATATAGGTTTCGAAACACTGAACTTGCAACCTAGAGACGAGTAACTTTGTAGCTTAGCGACGATAGCATCATACATGCATCGTCATAATGCGCGTATGCCATGTGGCATATTCTTATAATGAAACCAACGAGATGCACTAATTTCTCAAATTTATTTTTGAATGGAACTCTACATGTTTCGGACAGGTTTTCTGTCCATCATCAGGAGACTAGTGCTGTATACACAGCAATAAATACGATACGTATATGTCATACAGTACTAGACTCCTGATGATGGAGAGGAAACCTGTCCGAAACATGTAGTGTTCTATTCCTAAAATAAATTTAAGAAATTAGTGCATCTCTTTCGTTTTATTATGAGAATATATCAGGTTGTACGGACCTATGAATGTCAAATTCGCCATGTGGCATGTTACTCCTGAAACTTCTACTCTAGGACTCCAGAAAAGATGAGCAGAAACAAAACATTCGCTGTAATATATATGCTGCGCAGTTAGTTGGCAGTCAGAACATAGAATGAGAAGTATAACCCACTCAAAATTGAATTCATATTCAGTTCCTGAACACAGAACATAAAGCTATGAAAGGTATTCTTATTGCGAATAACGTTTGCATCTGCAGACAGGAAACATAAACCTCTTTGAAGCGTTCAAGTGGGGACTGGAATTGAAGATTTATCCGTCCATTCCGCATATATAACCGTGTTCTATCGCGCTTACGTTCAGGGACTGAAAGCGAAAGTTGTTCCTCAGCCTAACTAAACATAACACTATGAGACCTCTGGGTGACTGGAAAACAGCTGTATTTGTTTCTTAGACATTGTAATTAGCCGAGGTGGTTGGAGGGTGGGGGTGGGGGGTTGTGTTGGGGCTGGTCGGCTTCATGCGTCAGTCGCCTTATGGCTAGAGAAAATGATATCTCCCTTCTTGCTGTGTAGGAAACTATAAGAGCTGCTCTGGTTTTGCTGGATGATACGAATATTCTGTGGGGAGCCTAAATTTCTTTTCTCATTTTTGGCACAATGGATATTTTCCTTCAAAATGGAATATTTTCTTTACAGCGGTCTTCTTTAGTGTCTCCATTCCATCTTACTATTTCGAAATTTGGGCCAGAATGGCTCAGTCGGTATAGCGAATCGCTACAATCTCGACAGTCCGGGGATCAAATCCCGATGGGAGTCGAGATTCTTCGCACACGTCCATATGGGCCCTGGGACCCACTCAGGCTCCTCTAAAACGGGCACAGAATCTCTTTCCCGAGGCTAAAGGGACCGGGGGTCTGTGGTAACCACCCATATCCATCTAGCGCCGAGGTTAAGGAAAAAGCAGAGATATGCCTCTATTCTCTCCTGGGCCTTCCTCTTATGTGTTAGTGTGAAATCTGTCATTTGACTATTTTGAAATAGGTCACTTGATATTTTCCAGTTCAGGTCTGTCAGTATTTTAATGCGATGTTGAAGCATCTAAATTATCTTCTCAAGGACTCCTTTTACTCTTGATTCATTTTATTACCCCACTGAGTGCAAAAAGCACAGCAAGAAGTTCCAAACAAGTAGGCATTGTAACATTCATGACATCAAGTAATACGCTCACTGAGTACCATTTAATTAATATGATGAATTTGAACTGGCCCCGCAATGCTAGTCAGTAACTGCGTTGTCTCCAATTCGATCACGTGATGCCATCATCCAGCAGAAGACGCAATTCTTGTTCTAAAGTCCTTGACTTAAATTAATCTTACAATACCGACCCGACCGGACCGTAGCGTTAGCGTACGTAGTTCTCAGCTGCCAAATGCAGTGTTATTAAATGTCCCCTCATCTCTGCACTCGCTTCTGTCCGTTGGACGCAGACGCCTTTCGTCTTTAACAAACTCGAAGTATATCGGGAATTTACAAGTACATTTGAGCACTGATAAATTTCAAGACGAAAAGCTCATTTTTAAACGAATTTTATGTATGTATGAAAACAAATGTTACCAAAATTAAATCTTTGGGACATTTAATACTTTTGGGCTGAAGGGCTGAGCATTGATAATGTGCCTTCTGTAACTGACACAGATATTGAACAGATTGCATATAACAGCCACCAAGGACTAGAGATTTCATAACACATGCCGAATTATTTTCGTTAAGTAAGTAACTGAATAAATAACCACATAAGACAAAACAAGTATCTGTTACACAAAGTAGCAAAGCGATGTATTTAAATAAAGTAGTCTTGTTTATTCCGAGAACCGAAAGTAGTTTTTACAAGCACTAGACAAGTAAACAAATGGTCAGTCACATACCTGTGATTCAAGAGTAATCTTTTTTCCTATTCACACACCACAATGGGATATCTCAGCCTAAGATCTTGTACGCAGTATTTACTAAATAATTTATTTAAGATCTAACTAATTTAGATTTTGTTTAATATCTGAGTCTGATGAAATTCTTTGAACATCACACCAACCCACATTCCCTTGATTGTAATTATTGGCAATACACAGATATATTGCACAACATAAATATATGTTCTTCATTTGTTTAATAAATGTACGTTTAATGGAAAAATAAAGAAGTTTTTTAAATTAATTATGAGATAAATACACGGTGTCTGATGATGGTTTCAGAAATTACATATGTCGGAAATACTCGAGTAAATAAATGAAGGATACTTGCAGTATGTGTTTTGTGTAATTTGATGGTATAGCGCCAGTTACAATTCCGGAGTTTGTGCACAACTCAAGATGACATTCTCTTGTTCCTAGGCTAGTATTTAAGTTTCTTATCCAAGTTTATATATCTGCCCCGTGGAAGGCCTTGTATTTGTGATGCCTGTGCTTATCCTCAGAGTTACCACAACAATTCCAGAATAACTCTTTACAGTGGGCCATGGTTGTTTCCTTTACCATCCTTTCCAGCTCATACACTATCAGAAATTTCGAAGCTAGAGTACCCAGGCAGCTGAACGTGAGACTTTCATTATATTTACAGTCAATCGCTTTTAAGTCCAGAGTCACATTTTTTGTAACGTGCAGTTCTGAACTTACATACTCGCTCTAAAAAAAAGTTATCCCTCGAATATTACTCGCCTACAGTTCTAAGAATTTAACTTTCTTTTTCCAGAAAGCTATAAAAGTCAAGACCCGACAAGGATGTGATTGAAATTTTTTCCTAAAACAAAATAACCCATCGCACGTAACACAGCAACGCGTAAAACTCTATTAATACTCCATCAAAAATTTTTATTTTTAGTAATATAACCAAAGTCACTTGTTTTGGCCAGATATGAAATACAAATCCTTTTGCTTATGCAACAGGCTTAACATTTAATTAAAACCCTTAGGCGTAGGTTAGTATTTTTCATAGAAGAAAAAGAGGACTAAATAAATATTTACCAAAAGTCTAGGAAGGAAGAAGAATATATAAGTTGGAAAGAAATGACTATTTTCTAATCACCACTTTAAGCAAATAATTTCAAGACCAGAATTCACCGCGATGGCAATAACACAATACTTGAACGAATCGCTAGATTAAGATCTTCAATCAGTATTTCGTCTAGTGGCAATAAAAACAAGATAAAATATAAGGGCTAGTGACAGATTTATAGAACAATCAAGATGAGAAGTTTTCTATGTTTCTAACGATTTATGATTTTTTTAAATCTACTTATAACTTTGTTTGCGGTACTTCCTATGAATTAACTTTAAAAATTTCTGTGTCTTCGTAATGAAATAATAGCCACTTCTCTTAAAGCGATATGAATATTGCATCATCTTGGATCTCACCTACGACTACCAGAATATTTAATGAAATATGATACAAACTGCTGGCACTTATTTTTTATTTTGAAAATCGTCGATGACCTAGCAGCAATATTTGCTGATGTTTGAAGTGTCAGTTTTCACAACACATTTGCTGTCTATTTTCTTCGCCATTGTTTGAGTCACGGCCAGATAATGACAACTGGACAATATGTTTCATCCTGTTTGATTTTTGACCGTGCTTTTGCCATGGACTGCTCCTGAGGCCGCATGAACTCTCGTATATAAGCTGCGACTCTTAAAATGCCGAGTGCCTAGGGAAGTGTCTGGACAAAAGAAGGACGAAACAATTGAACAGCTATAAGATATTATGAAAGAATAGACTTCGTAATTGACATAGGTCAGCTGCTGCAGTCAAGTGGCTGCAATAGACATGGCGTACTCTTACGGCTAGAGTGAAGCAGACTTCTGTCCAAGTGCAGCTGCATAATAAAATATAACAATAATAATAATAATAACACCGACATTTATTAGAACAACCCTGCAACACCCATAAAAACGCGATAAATTCAACCGCGCAGGTGGAAGCCGTAATGTAATAATAACAATTATTATTATAATTTTTTAAAATATTTGAGCACATGACGTCACTAGATTTCAATGTCTTTCATTGACGTGCCCCTTAGGATCTTCTAAAATTCACCCAAAAAGAGTAACTGCAAGATATTTTTCTCTCCATTTTTAAAGACCCCTATAAAAGCAGCTAGTCATTCGGTGTTTATCCGTTTATTTGTTTTTGTTTAGTTGAGTGGTCTTAATGCAAAACTTTACACGAAACACACTATGTCTGGAAAATGTAGAAATAGAACCAAAATATATAAAATATCAAGTATGGTAATCAACTCAAAATATATCATATCAAATGTTTATTAGTCGAGACAAATCGCACAGAAGGTTGTTTCAGCTTAACATTGAGATATTCGCTGTTTATAGCCTTCATGCCTAGTCCAATTAACAATATTTTTATGCATCCTGTACCTCAGTCTACCAAACGTGTTTCTAGTATTCAGAAAAACTCCCTCCAAGCTTTACAAAACAAATAACGCTGTAAATATCTGGCATGGTCACTTTCGTGTTTGTCTTCTCTGTAACGTTTAACTGTTTGGTATTTTGATTTTGTTATATTAATCTTCCACCAAAAATCTAATTTCCCATTCGCCTAAATCATGAAATAGCTCCGTCGCTTCCTCAAAAAATTCAATGAATTATTTCGCACTTCCCTTACACGTGCATAAATCTATGAAAATTGAACGTTATTCCCGCTACTTATATCTTGTGTTACATGTGTTCGGCTTTGTTAAGTTTATGTGTAAGATATACAATAATACTAATATGACTTCCGCGGATTCCAGTGACCTCGCTGTCTGCGGCCTCTCGCTTGCCGAAAATGGGGGTTCCAATCCCGCCGGAGGCATGAATGTTTGTTTCTTTTGAGTGTTGTGTTTTGTCAGGTAGAGGTATCTTCGACGAGCTGATCACTCATAGAAAGGAATCTTATCGATTGTGGTGCGTCGTTGTGTGTAATATAGAAACCTCAAGAATGAGGAAGCCATGGTCGGCGTTGTGTCGCAGCGCCACAGGAAAAAAATCCCTTTAAACACAATCATCTAACTCTACCATCTTAATGTGCCTACCTTATAACATTTAAATTTCTGCTATACACACTCTGGCACAATTTTTTAAAGAAAATATTCATGTTATTATTGGAACTGTTACACTTCGCTTACTCCCACCTACTCTCTTCCATATCAACTGTGGTCTTCATAATTATTTTACTAATGCTTCTTTAAAAAGCACTACAGGACATTCATGATTTTTGCATCTCTCAATCTTCTACTTTTTCGAATAACTTCCATAACCAACCATGATTTTTTAGACCACGGATCACTCGTGTCTCTACTTCGTCAACTTGTCTTCCTTCCATCATTTCCGTTTCACCAGTAGCTGTGGGCCTTCTGCTCGTAATATTCTGCTGAATTGGCACTCCTGTCAAGGCAGCTGACTAAGAAATTATCTAGTTCACCTAATCCCCGAGCGTCGCCTCACCATTGACAACGTTGTTTAGTAACGTGTGTTGTTGTTGTTGTTGTTGCCGTGCCATAGCGTCCAGATCACATCTACCTTCTCCCTTCTGCGCTCTTGACTTCCAAGCTGCAGTCCTCACCAGCCCGTATAGCTTCTTTACCCTGCTCTCACTTTTCACAATTACTGAGACTTTCATTTTCCGGATTTTCCTGAATAATTTCCTGCACGCGTGACCACACCTTGGTTCAAATGTGCATTCTTCCACAACCAGGGTAACTGGTAAAATCTTCCGTTTATCACTGAGTTTTCTTTCCTCAAACACGCCCTGTTTACCCTCATCATCCTATCCACTACATGTGGTATTAATCTCTTCCTTGTGTAAATTACTTCCAACAAAACTCCTCGTCTATTCTAACATCTGAAGCTCCCAATTTATTATGCTTTTCAGTACTTATAACTTTCTGACAAACGATATGAATTTTTCCAGAATAGGTCACTGGCCTCCTTTTTGCCAGTCTAATTACCTGATAAGTAAAAATAACCAAGTTCTTTAGCACGTTGTTTCTATCAAAAACTTTGTCACCGTTTCCATTGTCACTGTATGTCTCATTTCTGTTCTCCTCGAGTCCAAAAATCACAGTATTATTCTTTCTTATTTCTTCTTCTCAACTGTCTATTTTACTAAACATCACTTCATTTATAATTTTCTAAGTTTTCACTCTTTGCTCCATCTGCTTACAATCCGAAATAACTCCTGTCATAGCTTCAACTAGTTACTTCAGTTTTACTCCAAATACCTGTCTTCATCTCATCAGTCCCCCTGTTATGCGTTTCTAATAGCTTCTGGATCACTTTTCTCTCCATATTATGATCGTTCAGATGTGTCAATATTTGTTACACTTTACCTGCTTCGCCGGGGGGCCCTGATATGCACCCACACTTGCTACTACAAACAGCTCCATCAGCAGCCTTCTCAAAGACTAAGCTGCACTTTTAACCTTACCACTCCCCCATTATGTAATTCTATGTCCACCTTCTCATGGCTGTGGAAATTCTGGTCCTGTAGATTTCGATGCTCACACTCCCTTTCCACTGTTGGGAAAACACGTCCGATCTTCACCGCTGCTTGGTTTCGACTCTATCAAATATGCAGATTAATGTTACTACTTACATTATGGACTTCACAGTCTGGTCCATACGAGGTAGCAGAACAGAAAGATTCATGCAACATTTCTACAAGTGACAGGCTTTAATATGCGAGTACAGGGCATTAAAGAATGCAAATTTGAGATTGCACTGTGGAATGATTGTGGATTCTGTTATTATGCATTTGACGCTGCGTAAAAAGTGCGGTGTTCCCAGTGACGCAGAATTTTATCCCAGAAGAATGGATTCCTCAACATACAGATACTGAAATTTGACAATAATCCATATTGATAAGAATTAATATGAAGTAAAAAATTTAACTAATTGTATTATTTTGTTAATATGAAGGACTCTATGTTTTTGTTACAAATTGGTTAATGTTAAATTTATTACACTTTATGATCTAAATCCTTAGCGCCGTACCCGTTTGAAGCCTCGTAAGTTCTCGAAGTCACCGAATTACGGTGTTGATTACAGAGTATTGATTTATTTACAGTAGTTTTGAACATTATAACAATAATGGAGGGACTTGTTTACAGGACTTATTAGGTTTCAGGAAGGGAAGGGCAGATTTGATGAAACACTCAGCCGACGGAGATACAAGAGGAGAAGAAAAAGTTTCTGTAATGTCAGCGATCTCCTAGTCCTAGTCTGATGAGGAGTTATTTTAACTTTGGTTTATAACCAGTGTTTTAAACGGAAGGGTACGATGAAGGCTGGAAGAAGCTATGGCGACGAGTTTCCAATATCATTTGTCACATTGATGTGTCGGCTCTTTCTGGCTGTCAGGTTCAGGCGTCTCCGTTCTGCCTTAAACATATTTCTCATAGACTTCCTTTCCTTTTTTTAAGTCTGCTGGCTTTTAGCAATCATGCTGAAGAAGTTTGAGGCGCTCTTTGATCCAGGAGGTTTCTTCTCCCGGTTACGACTACACTTTCACTGCAACACTTCATCACATCAAGTTATGCTCATCAATGGACAGAATAAGTCTGTGTATTGTCGGTTAACACACTCGGAAAATTCTTCGCTAAATATTTGTGTTATTTTTGAAGTAGTCGTTTTGAATAATTAAAAGTTTACCCATTCCGGAGGTGTCTGTTGCCTCAGTCTTCTAGGTGAGAAATTGCTGTGCGAGAAAGTGTGGCATATTTCTGAGGGATGGTGATGTCACTCTGCTGAGAGGTTCAAAGGCACTTTTCAGATGGCCTCTTTCTTGACTTTATTGTTCTCTTGTGTATTTGTAACTTGATTCTTTTCATACAGGCGCAACCTTGGCATCACAGGCAGAAAAGATTAATTTTACGGCAAATTTAAATTTGTCCGTATGCACAGTTCGAAAATTTATACATTTAGGGTGGACATACAGCTCCACTCATTCTTAACCTTGGTATAACCTTGGCAGTAGACTGCGGTCAGTGGTCAAACTAGGACCCCGGCATTCTGCGCTTCGTTGCGTGGTACCACGCAACGAAGCACAGAATGCACATCGGTAGCAGGGCACTCTTCGCAACAACATTACACAACACGGCATTCTGCCACAACACCCAACTTGTACAAAGAAATTAATGTGTGAGTATTTCTAGTGTGACTTTAGCAAGGAATATATAGCTCCCTGATGATGGTCTTAGGACTTAAACATGTCGGGGCGTTTTTAATGTTTTAATGTGTAAATTTCATAAATTTTATATATGTGCAGTGGTTGGTGTAATAATTGAGTAACTACTTATTAGAGTTCAGTATTTTTTTCTATCGAGGTAAAAGAGAGATTATCAAACACAGGGTCGTAACTCAGATTTCGGTGCCGATATTAATGGATAATGAATTCTGCTAGCAATGAAGCGAAATGCGGCAATTTACCGGGGTGTTAAGTAGGTTCCGGTAATGTTTGTTTCTCGCGGTCAATGTCGTTTACGATTTTGGGTTGTGGACAGGAAGATTTGTGTATCACTGGCGTAAAAACAAGACATTTGGCCTGCTTTTAGCTCCAGTTAATAAGGCACAACGTAGTTTATGTAAAGCTTACAGAATGCTGGTTGTTACTATGGGTGGGAAAGGCGTCCATATTAATTTGCCTTGGTGAATGTCGGAATTTTTTTGTCACGCTAATGAAAACATTTTTTTAAATCAAGTCTTATACATACTTCTGCGTATTTTTCTAATTAAATAAAGTGCTATTTTACAAGCCTACAGCAGCATTAAAATTATAAGTCCAGCATTGTGTTTTCGCATATCTCATTTTCCTCCAGTCTGATTTAAAATACAAAGTTCATCTGGATTGGTTACTTGTTTTATGTTTAATTATTTGTGACCTTCGTATAATAAAACCAACTAGATGCACTAATTTCACAAATTTATTTTTGTAATAAAACTCTACATGTTTCGGACAGTTTCTTTGTTCACCATTAGGAGTTTTTCACTATACACACAGCAATGGTATATGTCATACAGCTTGCGAGCAAGATCAGGGCGGACTTCCGTCCTGATCCTGCTCGCAAGCTGTCAGCAAACCTGTATGACATGTACCGTTGCTGCGTGTGCAGTGAAAAACTCTTGATGATGAACAGAGAAACTTTCCGAAACATGTAGAATTTTATCCCAAAAAGAAATTTGAGAAATTAGAGCATCTAGTTGGTTTTAATATAAGAATTTATCATGATGCACTGTCACTTGAACGTCGGATTTGTGATCTGTTTTTATAGATTTTTCACGGTTCCGTTGATGAAGATTACAGATTTCGGGGATTGTGAATGGCGAATTTGGAATAAAAAATTGGCCAGTTTGCCAAGGCCTCCTCATTATCGAGGCTTCACGATCATACTCAGACACACCACATTTGGTAGGAATCCACCGGACGAGTGATCGGCCTGACGCAGAGACCTCTACCGGACAACACACGGCACTCACAAGAGACAATCATACCCTGACGTGATTCGAACCCAAAATCCCAGCAAGCGAGCGGCCGCAGACCTACGCCTTATACCTCGCGGCCACTGGGATCGGCATCTCCACACTTAGTCTGGATATTCCCTTAAAATGAAAAAGCGGCCAGTTCTATCTACATTTTTCCCAATTTATCTTTCACTATCATCTTTCTCTTCTACCATGTATGAACGTACGCATGTTTACGGCTTTAAAAACCGAAAGAACAAAGAGCTCGAACAGTACTGCGTTACACACAGTCTCAGTCTTCGGAATAAATTTGTTCGGAATATTACCATGGACAGAACTTCCGTGTCACATTTCAGTTTCTGTATATTGAAACGTTCACAGCAGACTGAATAAATGAACTGATAGTTTCCTCTGCAAGAGTGATTTAAGTTTTTGTTGCCGGGAATGGATTTGGCTTTGTTCGATCCGAACCTGCAAGATGTCTGCTGTAATTTTCCAGTCTATGCACTACCTCATAACTTTCCAGAGTAATGTAAGAAGGTAATATCTAGCTTTTGGAAAAAAATCCTTAATTTTCTGATGACCTTATACAAAGCCTTGGATTAGGTATACAGGATTTCAATCGAAGATGTTTCAGACATTCAACAGAAACTGCACTGAGTTCTGGTTCTTTATCTGCCCGCTACTAGAAGAATGAATGAAAGCGATATATTTATGTGAAAAATTTCGAAGATTTATTTTCCCACTCGGATGAATACTGTGACAATGTGCTCCTACGACATTAGTCTAACAGTAATAGTGTAGCCCCTAATTCAGAAGATTATACCACTACAAATGTCATATTAATTATGGTGTTGAATATGCAATTACGAAGGAAAATTGAGGACGCATCTTGCAGTCAGTTTCGTTTAGGGACTCAAGGACAGCAGATGTACACAAGAACAACTGACATAATCAGTTTACATACCCCTTTTCTTAACATTAACAAAATTAGCTTAACGCCACAGCTATTTTGTACGTACTTGAAATTATTTTGTAACTATGTGCACAAATTAATTCCTTATCATACACAAATGAATTATGTTAAGAAATCCAGCGTCTTTTGTAGAGTCACCTATGTATTTTCTGACTGTAAAAACCACCATAGTCCCTTAGTTGTTACATATGTCCGGGCTTGTGAACTTCTAATTCAGACTCTGTCAGAACATCTTCCGTTAATTCAAAGTGATATCACTGTTACATGTGTTTTCACGTTCGTTATGAACAATATAGATTATACATATAAATTTGTTTTTTTATGAATTACACAGGAACTTTAGGACAGCTTCTAAAATAAATTACGAAATTTAATATTCTGGTGAAATATGGTTTTAGATAACACATTTATGATTCTAGTTACAGAGAAAATGGTAGCTAATAGGGTTCATAAACGGCTAAGTTCGTTGCGTTAATTTGCTTTACTGATAATGCTGGGTAACTTTCTTACACAGCAAGTTGCAGCGAAGATATGCAGGGACTGTTATCCGTTACAATATCAGAAATCCTGCTGGCAACTTGCCTTTATTAATATCCGATATCGATTCCTATGCGTTTCTTTAACCTGAGTCGAATGTAGATCCCCGTAAGGGATGAAGCAGTGTACCCGATCAACTGATGGTTTTCTCTCTCTCTCTCTCTCTCTCTTGCAGAGAAATCATATCAGCTACAGGACATCACTTTCAGTACGAATGCCACGAAGTAGAATACTTTATCCCAAGCTAGTAGATCTTAGCTGGTCTAGAAATTCCTCGCTTAATGGAACTATAATTTTGATCACCCTTTACGAAGCAGCCAACGACATTTCTCTATCCTGCACCAGCTGAATTCATTTCACACATTTCTTCATTATCGATCTTAACTTTTTAAAGCCTAATACTTGCTGTATGTAAGTACCGCCAGCTTCAAAATCAACAATTCCACTTTCTGCCCGCACAGTGTATTTATGTGTATTGTATGGATCTTAAAACACACAGCGATGATTTCTCAATACAGCATTACCTTATCGGTTTTTATAACAGAGGCAGAGAGTGATTACTGAGCGGTTCGAACTGGCTCTTCAAATCAGACAGATACAATTTCGTCCTTAAAAGTTTAACAGTGCAAACCGTCTCTGCTTAGGCACACTGTATTTTCTTTGAGATTTTCTAACCATTGATTTTTACAGGTTTCTCATTTCTACTATGCGTGTTACACAATCTGTTATTTGTACTCTACTTCATTTTATAACCGAAAACATGTTGTGGAATTTGCTTAAATTATTAATTTATCCAATATGAAGTTTTCCGTCCTCAGTCACTTCCAGTCACGAAGCTTTCCTCATATATTCTTAAATTATTTAAACTACGTATTTTCTTGTAATGTGCGACAGCCGAGAAATTTTCACAAATATATGAAACAACGCAAGGAAATATATTTTTGTGCATTGAAATCTTTTCGTTTCAGATAAGAGGCAGAAGGTCAAAGAGATTCTGAACTGAGAGACAAGAATCATTTTCAAAATTTTATTTTAATTTTACTTTAATCTTGAGTAAAGTTTTGGTATAAAAAAAGGCAAAGTGTTCCCGTTACAGGCCCGGTGTGGCCTAGAGTGTGGGTAGAGGTATAGCCCTACTCTTCCATGACCGCGGCACTAGAAGAGGGTGAGTGGTCAGCAGCACGCCCCGGCCGCACTTTATTCCCAGGAAAGACCCGGTACCCAATGTACAGGAGGCTGAGTGGACACCAGGGCTGGTCTGGACGAGAGGAAAATCTCGTCCCCACCGGGATTCAATCCCGGACCGTCCAGCCCGTAGTCAGCCGCTATACCAACAGAGCTATTCGGCCCACAAAGTTTTGATATACTTACTGTATTTTTAAAACACTTGAATGCCACGTTTTAACGACTAACTAACATTATATTCTATTATGGTTTGTTCCAGTATTCTGATGACGAGGTATGAATATACACGTAGGTCTCTCTGCATGGTTAAGTCCCCTTAACAGCATCTAAATTTCTACGTCCACATAAATCAGCAGCCTGTAACTGATAGACTATTTTACTAATCGGTGTGTCAAAACATTCTGGGAAATTAAACATATTAGCAGACAGCTTTTCTACCTGTGGATTTTTAAGAGTATTTCGGATAATGTGTTGTTTGCAGTTCTCCAGAGGTGTTTCTGCAGATCTAAGTCTTCTGGCATGTTACACTATTACACTACGTTAACTGTACACCCGGCTTTTTCCTGGCGGAAATATTTTTACTCGGGTCATTGAGAGTCAAGACATGTAATTTATTGATTCTTTAATGTGACCTTTTCGAGCTAATTATTACAACTTTGACGTTTGGTTCAATCACAACAGAAAACGTTACAGTATGTAAAGGATTACTGAACCTGTTATTGTGCCCCTGAGCAGTTTTAGACAAGTATCTTTTGACTTCGAAGTACAGACTCACGCTGACTTTTTTAAAATCAATCTAAATCCGAATATTTGATTCCGAATTAGAATGCAGCCTATTTTCTGCAATTTTGGGTGGTATGAGCATATGTGTTCCCTCTCATTAACTACCCTCTTCAACAGCGCGTTCTAGGATTGTGCGTTGCTATGCAGAGGGCTGTGCTTGGCAACAGCATGCCATTTTGAAATTGGCGACATTTTTTTAACTTTTCTGCTGATGAAATATGGGGAAATGATATTGTGTAGACAAGTTTTGAAAATGTTCGAGCTATCGTTCTTAATGACTTCCATATGGCAACAATGGGACTTACGAATTATGAATCATGATGCGACTTCAGTCCTTGACTTAACCTCATTAGGCACCGGTCACATAGCATCGGAATGGGTCGTGGTGCGACGGAGTCGAACCATCATTTGCCATGTGCATGGCTTCGATGTTCTCTTGTTACTCAGTTCACAAGACCATAATTGAAGTTGGAGTGTCCAGGATTTTTCGATTACAACGCGCAAATTCTCCTACAGCCGATCCCAGTGGCCACGCCGTCCAAGGCGTTGGTCTTTGGCTCCTCGTTTGCTAGGATTGTAGGTTTGAATCCTGGCCGGAAGCATGGATATCTGCCTCTTGGGAGTGTTGTGTGTTGTCAGGTAGAGGTCCCTGCATCGGGCTGATCACTCGTCCAGAGGAGTCCTACCGAGTGTGGCGCGTCTGAGCGCCATCGTATAGTCTGGGTACTGAGAAAACCCAGGGCCGCTAGGGGTTGTTGCGTTATGGAAAAAAGCCACACTTGTACGAACTGATGTTTCGAAAGAAAGCAGCTGATGTTTTCATCTCCAGCATTAATCGAAGACCCTTCCTGGAATTATTGACTAATTATTTACTAGTCAACACGGAGTAATAACCCAGAAGACTCGTTCCAAGAATGTGTTTTGGTTTTCCGCCCGTTGTTAACTAGGCAGGGTTGTGCTTCTATGTCGAACATTAATTAAGATGCTGTGAACACTTTCGAATGTTGCGTCATCATCTACGCTGATTTACTGTTATATGCATTCAGGTGCTGGCTTTATTTTCACTACCGTGCAATCTCGTACCTAATTTCTATGCTATTGTTAGTTTCTGTTTGTATTTAGAAGTCGAATGTATTTGTTAGAATTAATTAGACCTGAGCCATCGCTGCTGCAGCAATTTACAACACACGAACTAACAATATTATGCTAAACATACTCCTATTTACCTGATACAGAAGAACCCGACCTTCTGCACCGGTGTGAACGTTGTTTCCTTTCTCAGGAGAATTCAACGAAGAAGGGAACTGGAATGAGAAAACTGTAATTCACTCCTACTGTGCAGTGTGTATCTTGCTGATGATTGTTACAAAAAATTACCATAAGTACGGAACGACTGGAAGAATGTGGGAGAAGCTTGAATTTTATAGTGACGCCGAATCAAATGAAGAATTTGATAGGGTCTAACATTTTGGTGTATCAGTAACATTCTAGTTCACTTTGAGAGAAGTAGCCACATCGAAATCCAGTCGGATTACCGCCTATACTGATTGCTACATTTAGGAGATAATAATAAGAATAATAATATTTATTACCCGGTGGCAGTGGTTATTTTACAAGTCTATTTCTCTCTCTCTCTCTCTCTCGTGGCGACTATCGGTGCAGTAATTTCAAATAGGTCGCTGTCACTTCCTCCCATACCTTTAAGAACTTCTTTCCATTAGTTTTCCATAAACAGAAACGTCGTTTTGCATTCTGTATGTATTTCGTGGACAGGAAGTCGGCAATCCGGTTCCATTTATTTATTTGCGGGTTTTATCTCTCCCAGAGAAAACGATGAGATATTGTATTAAAATGTGCAACGGTAGCTTCCATATCGTTCCCAATTTATTACTCACTGGCGTCACCATATTCGACACTATATAACCCAGAAATTGAGAAAGCGTCATTAAAAGGATTTAAAAGAGACATAAATAAGTCAGAAGGAAAGAAACGAGTAAACAACCAACCGAACAACCAACCCCCCCCCACAAAAAAAAATATTCTAGCACCTTATTTGGGTAAAAAAGCTGCTGAAGAAATGAGTTATTCGAATCACTCAATAAAAATCAGTTACTCAATGAATCAATCAATAAATACAAATTCGAAGTAAAATAGTGTCATCATATTCACGGCTTTTGTGTAAAAAAAGAAAATGAATATGATGCCAAGTGGAATGGAGGAAAATAATGAATAGCTGACTGTACCGACTTACTAACCGGTACCTTCAGACATCTCGGAGTTAACCAACGCAGCTTGGCATTTCGTAACGTCACGACGAGGCAAAAGAATAATCGACGGAGTAAAATTGCTTTTATTGGAAACTCACCCAATACAATTCCGCCTACGATTATATTGTTAGGATACATTTTATTATACTGTAGAAACTGGCTTCGATAATGAAATTAAGAACTTTACTCTCATGAAAATTATATGCCATTAATAACTTTTGCTCTGAAACAGAACAGACTGTTGTTACGTCAGAAACGCGTCACAAGTGAGGATATTAAAGTTTTAAAATCCAAACACAAAAACCTACAGTCCGAATTTGAAAGGTATGGAGAAATTTAATTTACTGTAATAACTAATGGAGACGTCTGCTTGCATTATTTTTCGTACACGCAAAATCTGCCAATCCTGTGCAACCTTTAAATGAACTGTTATTAATATCTCTTTGAATACACATCAGAGATAAAGAAACAATCAGAGCCACTAGGAAGGTAAAGTGACAGAAACAGTTTCGTCTACTAGTGCTATTGTATTTGTCCGGATAATAAGTACATATTGCCTACTGGCCATGTCCTATGAGAGCACATTTAACAGGGAGAATATTGCGAGGTTCGAGGCTTTTACAGCTGTTCAGCTGAACGTTCAAGTCCTCTTGGATAAGCGCCCTTTCGACTGGAAAATAACTGCAAAATTAGTTATTTAATTATTAACTATTTAAATATGGTATACTTTCGCAAAGACAGGACATTCTTTTGGCGTCCATAGAGGATTATTTCGCACCTCTACAATTCCTATAATATATCACGATTAGTGCTTCATCTTTGTTGATATTTGACGCTGAGGATTGCTTTTTTTGTATAGAAGAAATCTGTTTTTTTAAAAGAAATATCGGGAAGACGTCCATACTAATATAGGAAGCATTACTTATTTTTAATTATTGCTGTTTTTATTCTTATCTCAAAGTTTTTATTAGAAGCACGGCTAGAATATAATATTCCGGTTTTTGTCCTCTTTCAGAGTCATCTGACGATGTTTTATTGCAATAGAACTGACTGATTTCTTGGAATTCATTCGCCGTTTTACGATCAAATCACACAACTTTTCTGACTGGGTTCTTCCTCTTTTCTTTCCACCTGAAGACGGAGAAATAAATTTTCCAGATTAAAGTTGTGTTTTATAATATCGCACTAAGGAAAGTTTTCAAAATCTGCCACTGATATGCGCCTATGTTTTCATGAATATCGTCAAATAATATTCAAAACAAGTAATGGATTTTAATGGAAATTTATTTGAAAATCACACAATTTGAAGCCATTTTCGTTAATGATGATTTTGTACCCTAGATAACACTAAGTGACAAAATAGGTCTCAATATCTGAATGAATATTTTAGTACGCTCTTGAAATTTTCTGTGGTGACAAGGCTTCATAAACTCTGCAACTGCTGTTAAATAAAAATAATTTGTAGAATATAATAATAAAACCCCTCCTTTTGAAATCTGCATCTTATTATCTAATAAACCTAAGAAATTAACTACTAAATGCAGGCATTTGAATTTTTAGATGAAGTTCGATCATAAGGAAGTCTAAAATTATTTTGTGGAATATTATTTTATACTTTACAACTACAGATTTAAAGACAGTGAGAATACTTGGAGCTGTATTTGACTACAGTTCGGTTGTGTGAATGTACAATTCAGCAGCGTCCAGCGAAATGCTTCAAACAGTAATTATCACAAGCAACATATTGCAAGCCATTCCAAGCTTTTTCCGTCTTCTTAGGTTCTGGGCTCTCCATCTGCTCCTTGGTTGACATCGGTTTCATCTGCCAGTCGCTGTGTATCTATACACGATCTTCAGAATACGTGTAACACTCATTCCTAATAATAGGATCGAGGTGTCCAATAATTTTAGTTTGCTTTTCTCTTAGTTCTTTATTTGTTTTATGATCACACATTTTATATATATATATCCTAGAACTGATGTTAAAACGTTAATCTTATTGTATATCATAGATCTGAATTAAAAATTTCATCTACGGTGAATAAATTCTTCTTTCATTCTGTTTTAGTGAAGTCTGGTTCTCATGAGTGTGTGGGAGCGTTGGTACTGGTTCTCATGAGTGTGTGGGAGCGTTGCTACTGCTATTGTCGTATACTGTTTCAGCAATACTTGTTTTAAATGTGATTCGAATTATTCCACACACACGTATGTATTGGAATATTTGTAGCTTATTGTACACGTTGTTGTTGTCACCAATTGCGAATATTTAACATGGATATACCGAGGAAGGAAAGTTCATGAATTATTCAGACATTTCCTTTTTATATTTCACACAGACACTGAAAATAATTAACATGTTAAACGTATTACAAGTTAGTGTGCGACTACTCTAAGGCGATTCATATTACAATTCTAAGTAAAAAAAAATTGACTGTATTTCACTTCTGCACTATGTCCTTTCTCAGCTACCTGGTAGTTTGATTTGATACTCAAAAAGACTGCATACCAAAGCGGAACAGTTAAGGAAACTTGGAACAACTTCCTATTTTAAAATGTCTCATCTTGATATCAAAGGCCTTTAACCTGAATCGTTAATTACTTAGTTCCCTGTATTTTGTTCGCAGTTCTAGAACTTTGAGGTTGGGAGCATTTGCATACAGGCTAACATTTACTCATTGCTGACGGTACTTAACCTCGTTTTATTCGACATGGAGCAGAATAACACAAAGGTGTTCATTTAAATTGCAATTAGGTAACTGTCCGTTAGCGTTCCGCCAGACCAATTACAAGAAAAACCTCTGTTTGCCGTCGCTCCGTGTTCGGTGCCTACATTAAGAATTTTAATGAAGTGGTGAGAAACACCAGCCAGACTCTTGGAGCGTGTTGCTATATGTGTTCTGTTTGCTACGGCATCTAAATACTTTCTGTTATTTTGAAATAATCGTTCAGAGCACAGTGATTGTTGCATACCGCTTTCCTCAACATTTAATATCTCTTGATTTTGGCTTCAGATTTATCTGTGGCTTTTGTTGGTTCTTAGAAAAGCATTAACTTGGCGGTTCTTGTTACGTAAAGACAACTCATTCTTTGTGAGGAAGAACTGATTTTTAAAAGTTGCCACCATAACTTTTACATTTCAAAATGTTTCTTTGAGTTTTATTTATGGCAGTGGGTTTACACAATACTCTGACTGCCTGTCTGTCCCTCGGTCCTTCCATTCTTTCATCCATCCGCGCATTCCTCCACCAAACTGTCTGTCCTTCCATCAATCTGTTTGTCCGTTCTTCTGTTCATCCATACGATCATACATTCTTCCGGGCATGTATATATATAGAGGAAGGGAGGAAATATAGGTATACGGATATATATATATATATATATATATATGTGCGTACACCTATGTTTCCTCCCTTCCATTCTTCCATCCGTCCATCGATAATTATATGCAACATAGAATGTCTTGAGACGGTCGGCTGGTCAAGATATTTTTATTTATTTACAGACCCGAAGTCTCATTTTTGTTTTCAAAAGAGCTTAATGCTGGACTTTATCCAAAGCCTAGTCGATGTCTTCCACACGCTCACTTATTCATTTCTTCTTAAAGTCACATCCTGCTTTCTCAGTCTCTACCTTATATTTTTGCCATCCTACGCCTAGGAGCCATAAATCGTCTCTTGGTTTCAGGTTTTTAAACAAAATTTTGATCTTATATATAATTTCTCTTACACATATTACATGACTCGCCCATCCTAAACTATTTGCTAGGAAGAGTGTAACTTATAAGGCTTATCTTAAAGCGGTTTCCTCCCAGCTTCTGTTGTTTCTCTGTTGTTAATTCCAAACACTCATCTCAGCAGCTACCTCCATGCCGAGGGGACATTCTTCTCCTATGATAAAAGCCGCTGAACAAACATAACATAAAATTTTCTAAATTTTACGTAGGTCTTTAGGTTTTATGCGTAGCTTTTTCAAAACTCTTTTTTTCAAAATAGGACGAGAGTGGGGATTGTATTAAACCAACTAATTTAAATTTATGGTACGAGCTTTATATTATTAAATAATTAATGATTTTCAATACCTAATTACTGCATTGGTTATTTACAGTTGTCGTGGTATTGCACCAAACAAATTAAACGCAACTTTAAAAAACCAAATTTAATCTACATATAAACCTTATTGTTGCACCGTGCATTACGTAGATTAACTTCAGTTTCTAACCAACAATTGCAATTACATAAATTCCACATAAAAACACTTAAAACAATTAAAATCACTCCGACATATTTTGATCTTTTTTAGATCATCATCAGGGAGCTGTGTTTCTCCTTGCTAAAATTATATCATAACATTCACAACTTAATTCGTTTCTGTAAACATGGTGTCGGAGTGATTTTAATTGTTTTAAGTGTTTTTATGTGGAATTTATGTAAGTGCAATTGTTGGTTAATAATTTAAGTTAATCTACATAATTATATTTCGCTAATGCTGTTTACTGAACGCGTGGTTTATTGGTTACAGTCTTATACACTCGCTCTTTTTGAATTAACAGAATTTCCACGTCATCGGATGTAATGCTTATAGAGTGTCACAGATTTCTAATTTAGGTAATGGCTGTTCCTCCACAGTGTATACGGTAGCAATCCATCACTTGATCATAAGGACCTGTTGTATGGTTATGGCTGCAGAATGAGACGATGAATGCGTCATTTAGCAAAGACAGAACTGAGATGGGTTGTTATCAGTTGCGTCCATTTGATTCGAAGCATTACTTAAGAGTCTGTCCATCTCTGTTCTTACAACCTGAAGCATTTAGGAGTTGCATGATGAAAAATTAGTATTAATGGATTTAGGGAGGTCTGTTAAAGTGAAAATGACGTTGGAAATTCAAGATACTAGAAGTTTTGTACTTCGTAGAAGGAAGAGGCAAAATTATGCTTGTGAAGAACGTGAAAGGCATAATGGTGAGTGGAGGCACAGATCCACTCATTCTTAACCTCGGCGGTGGGTGAAGGTAAGTGGTGATTTTCACGACCTTGCTGCTTTGCTTCGGAGTGTGAGCCCCAATACCGACCGTATAGGAGAACAGAACAATCTCTTGCTCCTTCCGGTAATCGAACCAAAATTCATCGGTTGTCCCGGCCGTTGCCTGAGATATATCAGTCCCGATATTATTTAGCGGTAGTTTATATTTCTTTACAAATTTTTCCATTTAATTTATTCCTCCTACGTCATTCACCATATCGTATAATAATTAAAGCTGTTGCAGCGAAAGTTGGGTTAGATATTACATATTACCGAAGTACTGTCAGATGAAACCGGGCCGTCAGTTTGAAGCTCAGGTTAAGTCTGTCTTAAGATAAAAATTCCTTATTGTTAACTGGTGTGTGAATGGATGGACTCTACGTTTATCATAAACAAAATAATGAGTGTCAGTTTTCATAAGAGTCTGGAAATTTATGGACCTCTTCTGGGAATCTGCTGTATAAAGTTAATTATTTGCTTACTTACTTACTTACTTACTTACTTACTTTCATAGTTAGAAATGATTGAGTTAGATCCGTAACTGCTTTTGGAAGTAACATTCAGAAACCTGGCCATGGATCGAACACTATTCACTCAGAATGCAGTATCGATTTTAATATTTACAAATAACCACTCGGGAAATGTGAGCCCAAGATTGGGGCTGCCGCACCTCGGAGGCATCTAAAATATTCAACCGCGAGCTCATCTGTCTAGACTAGGGGCTTTTATGGCTTCTGTCAGTGGATCCTGCAGGTTGGCACTGCAGTATTTGAAATAACCCATACCTGGATTATCCTCTCCACTTAAAGTGCATGGAACGGAATATATCTTAGGATCATAGTAGCCAATCAAGAATTTCTGCCTCTGTAGTAGAACTCAAAATTTTATTAACGTATTTCGAAGACCCAGTCACTCACACCTGTCCCGTGTCTGACAAATTCAATCAACAGCTCATCTCTTGAATATTCATTTTAATATTAACCTCCTAGCTGCTGATGTGTTTCATAAGCCATCTGTTTAGTTTTTCTGTATAAATTTATGTATGACTTTCCATCTTTCTCGTACGTGCTGTATGAAGTTGCAATATATTACGTGACTTAAAATGTTTTGAAATGTATATTTGTTATTATTTATAACTTGTGTTGTCTTTCTAACCGTTTATGTACACCGGCATACGCACACATTAAAATTATAATTTGAACCCTCCTACATGTTTCAGCTATAAACTGTCATCCTCAGGAAGACATCAACAGAAAGGAACACATTTTATCAAGACTTCAGTCTCACATGTACAGTTTTAAATAAATATTTGTATAAAATAACAGTTATAAATACAATAATATGAATAATGTGAATACTTACTTGATTAGAATTTATTGATATGTCATTCTTTATAATGTGGTTATACTACAGACATCCAATGTCGAGGTTTTCGATCCAGAAGAATCCTATGACGTGTATTGAAGTGATGCGTCCTGTGTAGGAAGGTGTTTTATACTGAACGCTTACATTTTATTATCATTTACACTTGTCTATTTTATATATTCCTATCGTTTTACATATGAGATTGATGCGTTAATATTATATATTCCTCTGTCCTGACTTCTCCTTAAGAATGGCCATTTATCGCTGAACCATGTAGGATGATTTAAGTTTACGACAACTTACAGTTTTGCTGTGTGCATATATTGGTGTAAATGAGTGTTCTCTAATGTGTTCAGGTGTTTGCCGTTGGGTAATCTGCATTTGATACTCTGTCACGTAAAAGAAACATGGACAGACTCAAAATAGAGCTTCCTCTAATTATCACTATTAAAATTGTTTCTATTCTACATATTAGCTTTGTGGCAGAAATTTACGTGCTCTTTCTTCAAAGTGCAGGAAATGGACGCCTAAAAGGAAGACGGTGTCTCTCCGTCTGTCCATTAACACACATGTTTTATCATCAAAATAGCTCATCAACTTCTGTGAAAGACGGTGTTAAATACCTATATCACAATTTGAAGGGAATATTGAAACTTCTTTCTTGTGGACACAGAGCTACTGACACTCAACATGAAACTTAAAATAAAATTATATTTCTTTCAACAACGGTTTTCAAATCGAAATACCGTGTCATGATGCGTAAAATATGTGTCATTAATACATACACATTACAGTACAGTGGTCTCGTTGTGGTGATTATTAACTCAATAAAGAATAGATAAGTGATTTTGAATTTTAATAGTGCATACAGGAAAAGGTGTGATATCCGGTACTCCCAAGTCCGAACGTTTGCCCAGTATCGTAATTTTCCAGATATATCTCGCAGTACGTGGGGACCACGGTAGCACAGTGGTTAAGGTGCTGTACTACAAATCGGAAGGTCGGTGGTTCGATCCCAGCTAGTGTCATTGTATTTCTCATTAACATAAAATCCTTCCGATCGCACTATGGCCCTGGGGTCGACTCAGCCTCTAACAGAAATGCGTACCAGGAGTATTTTCGGGAGGTAAAGGCGGCCGGTGCGTAAGGCTGACAACCTACCACCATCCTGTGCCGTTGTCACGAAATCTGGGAACTTTAACTTCCTGGAACCCTCTGGGTACCTGGGGTTGTAATGGGACTTCCTAACATTTACCTGTCTCGCAGTAGGTAGCAGCTCGTGCTAAACCTAAACATTGTCAATTGATACCCTACGTATCAATTTCCCCGCCACATTTTCTATCAAGTTTTTTCGATTGCTTGCTTAACATGATATGTACATAATTTAAAACACCAATAAGACAAAAGGAATTCGCGCTCGGAGCTACGAACTGACGGAAAGTGAACCGTAATTGGTCTCTTAGCCAATTATAGTTAACAGAGATATGAATTAAATTAAGAAAGAAAGAAACAAATAAGAATGAATGAATTATTTAATTTGTTCTGTCCATCTTCGGTTCTGATGCACTCGGGCCATCTAATAGAGATGTACGGATCACATAGTGACGGACATCTCAGACGTTAATGTACCTTACTGTATCGAAAACACTAGATTTTTTCCCCGTAGGCGTTCAGTTACATCCATACCAAGAGCAATGTTGCATTCGTATCATAAACAAGTAAATTGGCATTAAATAACTAGCATTTCTAGATTGAAAATTTTCATGTCGATTTCAAAATTAAATACGAAATTTTCAGTATGCGAAATGAATGCCGGCTTTCACTGAGAAATATCCAGCAGAGCGTACGGTGCCAGCCCTACCCACAAACCCATATTTAACCCCTCGTTTTTGCGTTAGACTATATAACAGGCTGCAGATATGGTTTTACGTATTGATTACTGTAAACACGGAACATCTACACCAATTTCAATTCGACCTATTTTGCATGTCCAACACGATTTCCCTTTATCTCTGTTTACAAGTCATTATAATAAACTAGTACATACCTTTGTATGTGCCACACAAACATTCCTTTGTTTGTCATCATAATCATTGTTGTTTATCCATTTATTTGTTGTCTCTTTGCATTTGTGCCTGTCTTTATAACTGACCATTAGGCTCTTGATTCGACACATTGTAAATAAATAAATAAATTTTGTTCTTACTTATACAGCCCTGTGTTTTATCTCACATCATTCCATTTTAGTAACCGTTTGTAATTAACGGAAAGTTACATTTAGTTTGTATAATTTTTTATTAATACTTCAGAGACTGAATTTGATTTAAATAATATTTAAGTATTTACTCCTGTCATACAGAAAACACACCGCGTCTCCATTACAAAAAGCAGCGGGCTAATGGTGTTCAAGGAAGTTATTACTGTCTATTGTGAGAAATAAAACTAAACTAAACTCCGTGGCCTTAGTCCGCACGCGAACTATACCGACAGAGCGGCCGCCGCCGGTCGGCGAAGTTAGTGCCAACTTATGCGGATAAAGGGGTGTCACGTGGTCAGCGCAACGGGTCCCCACAGCCGTTAATCTCTGTTTTCTAGACCTGGAGCCGCTACTTTTTTCATTCAAGTAGCTCCTCAATTGACCTCACGAGGTTCACGAGGCT
>Ga0131853_10001218_pt1 | contig 46492 bp, 50 predicted proteins | sample TergutLab28metaG_FD_92764 | JGI IMG/M metagenome (GOLD analysis project Ga0131853, IMG submission 92764) | Labiotermes labralis P1 segment gut microbial communities from Petit-Saut dam, French Guiana - Lab288 P1 (version 2) (version 2) | ecosystem: Host-associated > Arthropoda: Insects >... | reverse complement strand
CTGGTATACCAGGTTCAACCAGTGCATTTTCTGCTAGTGTGCCTACAGACTTTATTGCATTAATGATGGGCGGTGGGACACTAGGTGAAGATGTCTGGGCTGAGATGAGACGTATTATGAATAAGCCACCAACTGGTCTTGGTGGTATTAATCCTAATGAGTATGTATTGCTAGGTCAAGACAAATGAAAATGGTTAAAGTATATGATGCTAGGAGGCATAAAAATGAGTAGAGCTTTAATGATAGGTGCTGGCGGCGTTGCCAGTGTGGCGGCGCATAAATGCTGCCAAAATGACGGTGTTTTTAAAGAGTTGATGATAGCGAGCCGTACGAAGTTGCGCTGTGATGATTTGGCGGCGAAGCTGGCTAAGATGGGTACAAAAACTGTGGTGACGACGGCACAGGTGGATGCGGATAATACGCAGGAGCTTATAGCCCTAATTGAGAGTTACAAGCCTGATTTGGTGATAAATTTGGCTTTGCCATACCAAGACCTTACCATTATGGATGCTTGCTTGGCGACCAAAACAAATTATCTTGACACGGCAAACTATGAGCCGAAGGAAACAGCGAAGTTTGAGTACAAATGGCAATGGGCGTATCAGGAGCGTTTCAAAGAGGCGGGTATAACGGCTATTTTGGGTTGTGGCTTTGACCCTGGCGTTACGGGTATTTTCTCTGCCTATGCCCTAAAGCATCATTTTGATGAGATACATTATATTGATATCTTGGATGCCAATGGCGGCGACCATGGATATCCTTTTGCTACCAACTTTAACCCAGAAATCAATATACGTGAGATAACATCAAATGGTAGATACTGGGAGAATGGCGAATGGATAGAGACTGCTCCATTGGAAATAAAGCGTGAGTATAATTTTAAAGAAATAGGCGACAAGGACATGTATCTTTTGTATCATGAGGAGCTGGAGTCGCTTGCAAAGAACATCACGGGCATTAAGCGCATACGCTTTTTCATGACCTTTGGCGAAAAGTATCTGACCCATTTGCGCGTGCTTGAAAATGTGGGCATGACATCTATAGAGCCCATACAATTTGGGGGGCAGGAGATTATACCGCTACAATTCTTGCAGGCTATTTTGCCCGACCCTGCCAGTCTAGGCCCGCGCACTGTAGGCAAAACCAATATTGGATGTATTTTCCAAGGTATAAAGGACGGCAAGCCGAAAACATATTATCTATACAATATTTGTGACCACCAAGAATGCTATCGCGAGGTTGGTTCGCAGGCTATTTCTTATACAACTGGTGTGCCAGCTATGATAGGGGCCATGCTTTTGCTGGATGGCAGATGGGGCGGTGCTGGCGTGTTTAATGTGGAAGAAATGAACCCAGACCCATTTATGGATGCACTAAATGTGTGGGGCTTGCCATGGAAAGAGGATTTTAGCCCTGTTTTGGTGGATTAATATGAAAAATAAGATAAGAATATTTACTGCAATGGCTGTGGTGCTGATGATTTTTTCATCATGTGCCACGGCTGAGCCTGAAATTACAGCATCTGCAACGCCTATGCGCGGTGTATGGGTAGAAAATACCTTAATAAACCCGTTTTTTGGCATACGCTTTGATTTGCCTGGTGACTGGTGGGCGATGACCCCTGAGGGCGTTGAGGAAATGTATTTAAATGGCGGTTATGTGTTGCCGCCTATTGGAAGTGAAATTACAAGCGAGTTATATGGATTAGCCGAAACCTTAGGCATTGTGGACCTTGCCGCAGAGCATATATGTGAGATACACAATGTTAGTATAACTACGCGCATAATGCGGCTAGCAGATGATGAGGCGGATTTGACGGCGAAGGGTTTCTTGATGAATATTGTTACAGAATTTGAGGAATCGGGCATAGGCGGTGCAAATATAGAGATGTATGATGGCACTGTGCGTATAGGTTTGTTAGATTGGCACTACGCGGACTATATTGTGCCAAATATGATGCACCAACGCTATTTTGTGAATATAGACCATGGCTCAAGATTTGTGCGTGGAATTATTATCACCAATATGTTTGGTGATGAGTTTCACGATGTTTTGGATATGTTTCGGGCTTACTAGAAACTTTTGCTTTGAGGTGATGCAATGTTAAATTTTGATACTAACGCAATACAAACCCCGTATTTTATTATAGATGAAAGCCTAATCATCAAAAACCTTGAGGTTTTGGCGAGGGTTAAGTGCGAGGCGGGCTGCAAGATTTTGCTTGCGCAGAAGGCTTTTTCTATGTATGCCATATATCCGCTTATTAGCCGCTATTTGGATGGCACATGCGCCAGTGGGCTGCATGAGGCGATGCTTGCAAAGCAGCATTTTCGCGGTGAAAATCATGTGTATAGCCCCGCGTATTCTGCTCACGAATTTGCAGAAATTATGCGCGTAGCTGACCATATCATTTTTAATTCATTTGACCAATGGGCGCGATTTAGGGATGTGGCTGGTGGTAAGGTGCGTGGCATACGCATAAATCCTGAGCTTTCTACGCAAGAGGGTGCTATATATAATCCATGTGCGCCGCATTCGCGCCTTGGCGTTACTGCGGCAAACTTTCGTGCGGATATGCTAGATGGTATTAGTGGGTTGCATTTTCACACATTATGCCAGCAGGGTGCAGATGCGCTAGAGGCTACTATGGCGGCTGTGGAGGAGAAATTTGGTGAACATCTGCACAAAATGCAATGGCTTAATATGGGCGGTGGACATCATATTACGCGAGATGGTTATGATGTGGATGCATTAATAGCTCTTATCAAGCGTACAAAGGCGAAATATGATATAGAAATATACCTAGAGCCAGGCGAAGCGATAGCATTAAATGCGGGATATCTGGTGGCAGAAGTACTAGATATTATGCGAAATGACATGAATATAGCCATACTTGACACTTCTGCTGCCTGTCATATGCCAGATGTGCTAGAGATGCCGTATCGTCCGCATGTGGTAGGTTCTGGTGAGGTAGGCGAAAAGGCACACACATACAAGTTAGGTGGTCCTAGTTGTCTTGCTGGAGACATTATTGGCGACTATTCTTTTGATGAGCCGCTAAAAATAGGCGACCGCCTTGTTTTTACGGATATGGCGATATACTCTATGGTTAAGACCAATACTTTTAATGGTATGCGACTGCCATCCATCGCGCTTTTGCGCAAGAATGGGCAGATGGAGACGTTGCGCACCTTTGGCTATGAAGATTTTAAGATGCGGCTTTCGTGAGGATGTGGTATTATGACAATTAAGGTTCTCCCAAATAATTTGTATATAGCATTGCTGTTGCTAATAACCATAGGGCTTGGGTTATGTGCCATTTGGAGCAATGCCTATGGCTGGGTTTTTGTAACCATGATAGCTGTTAGCATAGCGTGCTTCGTAATTGTTTTTGCTACATTGCTGCGCTGCGATGCGACCTTTGAGGAGAGGTATTTGCAGGTCAACTATGGCTTCATAAGCCGTCGCCTGTCGTACAATGAGATAAAAAAGATTGGCGTGGTTAGAAAAAGTGTGGTAATATGGCATAAAAGCAAGTGGCCATGGAAAATAGACATGATAAGAAGCAAGCGAAACTTGTTTTTGACTGAATTGCGCAGGCGTAAGGATAAGCCAGCATTGCTAGCTGAAGGAAGGGACACCATGAGAGAAGATAAAACACTATATATCGTTGTGCCATGCTATAAAGAAGAAGAGGTGCTGCCAGAAACTGCTACACGCCTGTATAATAAGATGATAGCCCTCATGGAATTTGGGCTATGCTCGATAGATTCGCGCATATTATTTGTAAATGATGGCTCAACAGACCGCACATGGAGTATCATAAAAGAGTTGCACCGAGAAGACCCAATCTTTGCGGGCGTTAATCTCTCCCGTAATCGTGGGCATCAAAACGCGCTTTTGGCTGGGTTGATGGTTGCAAAGGATTATGCGGATGTTACTATATCCATGGATGCTGACCTACAAGATGATATAGATGCCATGGATGAGATGCTTGAGAAATATCATGCTGGTTGCGATATTGTGTATGGTGTGCGCAGCAAGCGTGAAAAGGATAGTCGCTTTAAGCGTGGCACGGCCAATAGCTTTTATCGCATTATGCGCGGTTTGGGCATAGAAATTGTGGACAATCATGCTGACTATCGCTTAATGAGCAAGCGTGCCGTGGAAGCTCTTTCTGGGTACAAGGAGGTAAATCTCTTTTTGCGTGGCATAGTGCCTATGCTGGGTTTTGAGTCTGACACTGTATACTACGAACGCGCGGAGCGTTTTGCGGGCGAAACCAAGTATCCGTTAAAAAAGATGCTGGCTTTAGCTTTTGAGGGCATAACGTCCCTTACCATACGCCCCATACGTGTCATCTCCGTTATTGGTCTGCTGTCTTTTCTTGTTAGCATAGCGTTTCTTGTGTACTTTATTGCGGACTGGGTGCGCGGCGGCACGGTGGCTGGCTGGGCATCTACTATTACGTCTATATGGGCTATAGGTGGGTTGCAGTTGCTTGCCATAGGTATCATAGGTGAGTATATAGGCAAGATATATTTGGAGACAAAGCATCGCCCGAGATATATTGTGGAGAAGATATTGATAGATGTGGGGTTGAGTGGTGAGGTGAAGGGGGAATGACCACCCCTGTCTTTTGCTCTAAGACGAGCAAAAGACATCCCTTCCTAGGAGGGGAATTTTTGGGTGCATATATATGCTACTGCATATCGCTCTCGCCATCATAGATAAAAACATGACCGCCAGAAAAATAGGCATTGAAGCCAAGCTCTTTAAATAGTGAGATGGGTACGTAAACATGAAAATCATCTGTCATAAAGGTATCGTGATGCCCTATGTCGAATCCTTCAAGTCCTGCTAGATAGTTAATAATGTTAATTTGCGGCGACATAATTATTTCGCCGTCTCGCTCGAAGGCAATCTGGCTGCCACCCTGTATGGTGTTTAGTCCTAAGACATGCACTACATTAAGCGGCACATGGGTTGGAAACATTTCGCCATCCAGTATGAAAAAATTATCCGCAATACCCATATTATTAACGATGATAGGATAATTGCTCCAATCAGGCATGTCTGGTTCGTCTGGTAGGTTAGCTAAGCCTTCTTCCGCCAACCCATATTGTGAGTTGTTGGTCACAATATCGCAAGCCGCCAGCCCTATCATTAATAAAGCTAGACTGATGGCAGCAAGCACTCTTTTTGCGTTAGACATATGAAATCCCTCCTTAATTAAAGATGTTTTCCGAGGGATTGATATTCCCGAAGCATTTTGTTACATAATTTTAATAACTGCTGAAATTATAGTTATAACTCCCTGCCAATTGGTCGGTACATATATCTTTAATGTGCTATCGCCAAGCGAACCGTGCAGACTCCGCAATGGAGACCTCTTCTTGATTGTTATACCAATTGACAGGGTGGTTTATGCCAAAATGCAAACCCTCGTCAGGACTTTTCGCTATAATGATATGCTATCTATCCCTAATGTGATAAGGGTCTATGGGCGTATCATTTAGGCGTAGCTCAAAATGCAAATGAGAGCCTATTGATGCGCCTGTTGAACCAACATCAGCAATATGTTCACCTTGATGCACAAATTGCCCCTCTGTTACGTGATTTGCCAAGTTATGAGCATATAGAGTGCTGTAGCCGTCTCCATGATAAATTATCACCGTATTTCCAAAACCCTCAATCTCGCCAGAAAATGTTACATGGCCATCCCTTGCTGCTAGTATAGGCGCGCCTTCTTGCGCGGCTATATCTAACCCTGTATGAAATTCATTTCTGCCTGTTTCGGGATGAATGCGCTGCCCAAACCCACTTGTAATCTGACCAACTTCGGCTAGAGGCCATTGAAAAGGTAGCTGAATTACTTCGTCGCTATTTTCTTGCGGTTTTTCTGTAATCGATACCTCAGAGCCATATTTAATCCAGTTAATCTCAAACTGGAGCCAAGATTTCCAAGAGGAATCTGATTCAAAGGTTATTGATGTCAGGGCTGGGGCATTATCCAAAAACTTATAAAAACTCAAAATAGCTACATTGCCGCTTTCGCATTGAACAGCAACGATAGCACCTATCATTGCGGGTTCGCCTGTTGCTTGGGTTGGGTTTACACCAAGCCTCTCAACGAGCCTTGCTCTTTTGGGTGTACTGTCCAAGAGATTATACCTTTGCGATATATCCATGGCAAGCCTTGCAAATTCATCATTTTGTTGCATTGTTGGTTCTGTGTGGTTAAAGGTTTCAAAATCAATGACATTTAACTGGTCGTTCCATGGGCTATAGTGAATGCTTATTAATTCGCCAGTTTCTGCATCCACAGAAAAGTTAAATTTCGCCCAATCGCTGCCATGGGGAGTAAACATGCCATTCCAAGTATGAGACCATGTATGATGGGAATAAGCCATCTGTATCGTAATGCCATCTAGCTCGGCACCAAACACCCTGGTAAGCATATCCGCAGCAATCTGTGCAGCTTTTTCGGCAGAGATAACATTTTCATCTGGCACACCATTAATAAAATCATACACATCAATTTCAAATTGTGTCTGGGTTGAAGCGGTCAGAGCTGATGGGCCATCGTTTTCTGCCCTGGTGGTTGCAAAGACCGTAGCTGTAGCCACTACAACCAAAACAGCCGCAATAGTTCCTATTATCGTTTTATTTTTCATTTTCATAATAGCTTTTATCCTTTCTTCGATAGCATATTTGCTAAAATAGTTGTGTAAAGCGGGCATGTGGTTTCTGCGCTGTGCCGCATTTATTAGGGTTAGGGCATAGCTTTGCTTTGAATCTTTGCCAAACATATTTATGACTGCTTCATCACAAGAAATCTCCATGTCCCTGTTAAAAAGAAAATACATCACCCAAACAAGGGGATTAAACCAATGGATGCATAATGCTGCTACTAATATAAGCTTTGTAGACGCATCAAAGCGTTTGATGTGGATAAGCTCATGGGCAAGCACATAATTTAGTTCATTTTCATTGACCCAGTCCGTATCTTTGGGTAAAATAATGGTAGGGTTAAGCACGCCATAGGTGAGGGGTGTCGTAATTTTATCAGAAATACGTATGCTTATGCGCCTTTTTAGCTTATACTTGTTTAGCCATCCTGCTATAAAACTATTTGAAATGGGCAGGGACTTTGCAAGTTCTCTATGGTTTTTGATATATAACGCAACAAAAATGACCGCTAATATAACTAACCCAGATAGATATATCACCATCAAGGGGTCTGGTGCATTTGTAACGTTTATGGTTGCGTAAGATGGTGCATTAGGTGCAGGAAAATTTGCTTGCCCCTGACCTTGGTTTTGCCAAGCGAAATCGGGCATAGCGATATGCGAAATATCTGGCTGAGGCATGGGCGAGTTTGATTGGGTGTAGGTATCGCTATTTGTGCTCATTAGGTTGAATATGCTTATTTGTGAAGGCATGGAAAGCGGCACAAGCAGTTGAAACAAAGCCACGAACCATAGCGCGACAAAGGTCTTTTTGGGCAGCCTGTGCATTAGCAATGCTCGAATAAGGATTATTGCGATAATTAGCAATGACCCTGCCAGCGACATCTCTAATAAAATATTCATTGTGGCTCACCCACTATCTTCTTTAGCTTTTCAAGCATATCATCTGGCAACTTTTTATGACCTACTAAAGATGCAAAAAGCAGTTCCGTAGAGCCGCCAAACAATTTGTTTACTAGCTCGTCTATCTCTGCGCCTTGCACATCCTCTTTGCTAACAAGGGCGCGGCAGATAAAGTTTGGCTCAACCCTTTCTATTGCCCCTTTTTCTACGCATTTTTTGATAACTGTATATGTAGTATTTTTGTTCCAGCCTATCGATTTGGCGAGGGCTTCCGCTATAGTTTTAGCGGTCACATTCTTTTGTTCCCAAACCACCTCCATTACCTTTAATTCAGAATCAAATAACTTTATGCTCATATATGACCATCCTTTCTATACTATTGCAATAGTTTGTCGACTTATTTATACTATCATAATAGTCTGGGTATGTCAAGACTTTTTTGTTGAATGCATTAGGGTGGGTTGGAGGGGGGAACTTATTGGCGAGTACATTTCGTAGGGGCGGCTCTTAGTCGCCCCTACGGGGTTAAACACTTCTTATCGTTTAGAAATAAATCCTTGACATATATGGTAAATTATTGTAGAATAAAGTCATTGTAGGATGGTATTTGCTAAAAAAGCTTACCCGCAGCCCAATATGCTTGCTATATCATCCATTACAAAAAATAAGGGCAAATAAAAGTGCTTGTCCGTCAAAAGCGACTAAACCAAGTCGGACAAGCACAAACACAGCCCTTAAGAGCCTGAGATGATTATACCCCAACTCAGGCTTATTTGTCAACGACCAAAACAGCCAAGGTCAACAAGACCAGAAAAGGAGGTATTTTTAATGGAAAAATGCTGCTCAAGAAAGATTGATGAAATAGGACGTTTAATATTACCTATTGAACTAAGAGCAAAAATGGGATTAAGTAACAAAGAAGATAAAACAAAAAGGTTCTATGCAACCAGCTAAAGAAGGTGTTGAAAACTCAAGAAAGGTAGCTGTTCGCTGGTGAAACAACTTTGCCGCGAATAATTCAGTAATTTTACTATAGAACTTGACACGGTTACATAACTATGTTATATTGGTTCTTGCGGATAAAAGGGCAATTAGCTCAGCTGGTAGAGCACATCCTTGACGTGGATGGGGTCAGCGGTTCGACTCCGTTATTGCCCATAAAAAAGCGGCTCTCGCTATGAGAGCCGCTTTTTGTTGCATATCATTATTTATACTTTGCCACTTCTGCCACAAACTTACGCGCTTCCTCTTCTACAGCTACGTAGTCGCCTGTTTTCGCGCCTGCTGTTAGGCTGCTGCCTGTACCCACGGCATATGCGCCAGCCGCTAGCCAATCTTTCACATTGCTAAGCGAAACGCCGCCAGTAGGCATAAAATTACCCTGCGGCAAAGGCCCTTTGAAGCTTTTGATAATGCTAGGGTTAAAGGCATCGCCTGGGAATACTTTAACGATATCCGCGCCCATTTCTAGGCTTTGCACCACCTCGCGCACGGTTTGTGCGCCAGGCATAATAGGTACGCGGTAGCGGTTGCACATTTTCATGACCTCTGGGCAGAAGCATGGGCTAACGATGTATGATGCGCCCGCTAAGATAGCTATGCGCGCGGTTTCTGGGTCTAGCACTGTACCTGCGCCAATGTATACTTCATCATCTTTGTATCTTTTTACAAGCTCGCGGATGATATCTACTGCACTAGGCACAGTTAGTGTTACCTCCAGAAATTTTATGCCGCCTTTTTTCACAGCATCCACTATCTTAAAGCCTTGTTCTTCGCTTTCTGCGCGGATAACGGCTACCAGTTTTTCTTCGCCTAGTTTTTTGATTATGTTGATTTTTTTGTCCATTTTTATCTCTCCTTTAGTGTTTTTATCGTCTACTCAGAGTCATCCCCAAAAATACCCATCATAAATCTGCTTACAGCCAAAGCCCTTTCCATATCCCCAGCGGCGGTTGCCAAAAAATCGTATCCTAGCTGCTCAGAAAATGCATCCAAAAAGGCAAAATCCGCTTCGGTTAGCTCATTAAGGAAAATAAACATATGCAACGAGAGAATGTCACCATTTGGCATCTCTTGAGCGGCAAAGAAGAATGTTGTAAAGATATCAGCAAATGCATACCATGCAGGGATGCTAAGGATGGCAAATGTCCCCTCTTCATTGATATGTAGCGTACTCCAAGAGCGTAATAAATAGAAGCCTAGATTTTCAAATTCCGAAATCCATACCAAAGCCTCAACAATTTCTCCAACATTAGCACCCTCGAGAATACCAACGTCAAATAAACCATACAACCCATGCACACCGTGTCCCTCTATGCCAAAGGTCATGGAATGACCAAACATTAGTGAACCATGAACCTGCCAAAGGCCACCCTGTATAACAACCCACGTAAACATTTCCTCATTGAAGGCAAGCCGCTCTAGGTCTGGTATATAGCCTTCAGCGAAGGCAAAATTGAACGAACGGTCATCTGAAATGTTAGAAATATTTCCAGAAATAGGTGTATCAGGCGAGGTTACAACAACCGTATTTGTAGCCTCATGCCAATCCACCTCATATCCTACGCTCTCCAACACGGCACGTATAGGCAACATGGTACGCCCATCAATAATTTGTGCAGGCACTTCTAGTTCATGAAAAGCTCCATTTGCAGTAAATGTGTCTCTGCCCACAAAAATAATCACATTTCTAAGGTCTGAATTCCTAAGCAGAATAACCTGTTGCGTGGACTGCTCCCAGCTTACAGTAAAGCCCAAATGCTCAAAAACACCACGCACGGGTACTAGCGTACGCCCATCTACAATCGTAGGCGGCTGCCCTTCAAAGTCTACGGCTATGCCGTCAATGGTTACACTGATTTCGTTTGCCATTACGCCCACAGCACCTGCTATACCGAAAGCAAGTAAGAGCATCAATATTGCTGTAACAGTCTTCTTTTTCATGTCGTCCTCTCCTTTTTATCTATAGGTTAAATGTAATCTTGATCATATTTGCCACTACATCTGGCGATAAATCAGAATTATCAATTTTTATGTAGTTTTCAAAAGCCAGCTCGCCATCATTACTTACGAGGCGGTAGTTTTCATCCTCGCTTTTTACATTCGTATTAGACCATTCTATATTTCTTTTGGTGGCTTTGTTTTGTAATCTATTTTCTGTTATATTTCTAGCCAGCCGCACCTCTTGCGGGGCAACAAGTTCGATATAATAAATGTCTGCGCACTCGCGCCTAAAGATATCCACAAGGCGGTCAATATAATCCCAATTGGATTGCTGGTCAAAAGCCCACATGAATGTAAAAATCATGCCATAAAGCTCGGACTTAGCAAACTCCTCAAAAACAACTTCGCGTATGTGATGACTAACTCTCGTGCGTTTGCCAAATACTGCAATATCAAGCTCTATATCCATATGCCCGTGATATAGCCGCAGGTCTGTTATCTTAGCTAGCTCTTGACCAACAGTCATTTTGCCAACAGCACCTGCGCCAATTAAAACCACCAATTTCATAAATCACTCCACCTTCACTTGATATACTACCAGTTGCCCTGCTTGCTCAAAGCCTAGCTTCAATGCCGCTTCTTGTTCTGCCAGCTCATGGCTTTCTGTATAAAAATAAATCGGAGCATCAGATTTTGTAAAGGATGTATTGGCTACGGCAGACAAAAGTGCGACTTTGTTTTCTGGGTTCTTTCCGTACGCCGCAAAGATGCTTTCGCGCGGTGGACTAAAGACAATATAGTCGCTTATCTTGCTATTTTCATATATGGCGTATATCTCCCAATTTTCTAAATCTTGGCGCAGTCTATCTCCAGTCCAATACATGTCGGTCTGCTCTGCATCATGTATCTGCGCAAAGTCTTCAAAATTTGCATTGGTGATTTTTATAATACCTTCTGGCATGGGTTGCTCTAAAAAATTTTCTGACAGTAGAGTGAGCTGTGTGGATTCTTCTAGCAAACGCGCCCCTATCTTGATAAAAAAGTCAATAGGCGGCGCATCAACATTATTAAAGCTAAAATCCACTTCATAGCCGCTATAATTCTGCGTGATAAAACCCCAAACGCCCTCTGTTGTATTAGCAGTTAAGCCTTTAACGAAAATATATTTTTCCTCATTAGTAACATTAACCTCTACGCCATCAACAAAAATTACTTCTGCCATGTATTTACCTCACAAATTCCCGCAAAATCACAGTATTGCGCTCTATAAACTTCTCCATGCGCTCTGGTGAAAGATGACCTTGGCTTAGGCTTGCCATATCCCATATATGCTCGCAAACAATTCTGGCATCATCTTTGTCCAGATTGCCTTCCGACAACAATTTTACAAGCTCATTGGTATCATTAAGAATGAGCTTTTCGTCTACTTTGCCATCGCCTATCTTCATATTAAAGATTTTGCTCATTTCTTGCACACGGCGGCTTTCTTCGGATAGAAATATCATCGCGGGTATATTTTCGCTCTTAAAGCTTTGCACCTCTACATTCAAGCCTTTTATACCTATGGCTTCTTTGAAGATTGTTATCAAGCCCTTTTTGCGGTCTTTTTCTTCTTTGGTTTCTTTTGCATCTTTACCATCCTTTTCGCTCTTCATAATGTCAGAAAGCTCAGAGTCTATGCGCGCAAAGCTAACGCCCTCTTCAAAGCCCTCTATGTGCGTGGTAAAAGGCGCATCCAGACGAGTGGTTAATAGCACCACATCTACATCATTCTCTTCAAACATGCGTATATACTGGCTTTGACGTTGCGCGCTGTTGGCATATACTATCTTTTTGCCTACCTTTTCCTCGTTGCGCTCTATATATTCTTTGAGGGTAAAAAATTCACCTTTTGTGGATTTATAAAGCACTGCATCGCGGCATTTGTCATAAAAATCTGACTCGCGCACGCAACCGTATTTAATGAATTGGTTTATGTCATCCCAGTATACATTATATTGCTCACGATTGTTTTGTGAAAGCGACATAAGTTTGTCCGCCACCTTGCGCACAATATAGCCCGAAAGCTTTTCCACATAACCATCGCTTTGCAAAAAGCTGCGCGACACATTGAGCGGCAAATCTGGGCAGTCCATAACGCCTTTTAGCAGAAGCAAAAATTCTGGTATGACCTCTTTGATATTATCTGCTACAAATACCTGGTTTGAGAAGAGTTTTACCTGACCTTCTATGGAATCCAACTCATGCTTTAGGCGCGGGAAATAAAGTATGCCTTTGAGCCTAAATGGATAGTCCATATTTAGATGTATCCAGAAAAGTGGCTCATTGTAATCCATAAATACCTGATGATAGAATTTTTTATATTCTTCATCCGTAACATCTGATGCTTTTTTGAGCCATAGTGGGTTTTTGTCATTCATTGGCTCTTTGTCATGTGTTTTTGCCGCGGCGTTTTCAAAGAAAATGTCTACAGGTATAAAACCGCAATATTTTTTTGCGATGCGGCGCAGGTTGTAGTCATCCAGAAATTCTTCGCCGTCTTCGCTTATGTGTAAAGTGACAGTGGTGCCGCGCTCATTTCTTTTGCCCTTAGAGATTTCAAATTCTATGCCGCCTTCGCATAGCCAGTGAGCAGGCTCTGCGCCTTCGCGATACGATAGGCTATCTATCTCTACTTTATCTGCTACCATAAAAGCAGAATAAAAGCCCAAGCCAAAATGACCGATGATTTCGCCCTCGGCATCCATTTTTTCTTTATAGTGATTAACAAAATCTGTTGCGCCAGAAAAAGCTATTTGATTGATGTATTTTTTGATTTCGTCTGCTGTCATGCCCACGCCATTGTCTATGAATTTTATTGTACGGGCATCTTTATCTAACACGATTTTGATGGTAAACTCTTCATTTTCTGATAAATGCGCCTCGCCTAAGCTATCTAGCCTGTTTAATTTTGTAATAGCATCTGCCGCATTAGAAACGAGCTCGCGCACAAAAATATCTGCGCTGGAATACAGCCATTTCTTTATAATGGGCAGTATGTTTTCGCTGTTAATTGACAGATTTCCTTTTTCAAATTGATTTTCCATTGTTATCCACCTCTTATATTTCGTTTGTGTATGTAATGTTGTTGTTTCCTAAAAATTCTAACACCTGCGCATCCCATCTTTCGCTATCGGTTTTGTCCATGGAAAAACCCTTTTTGGATATACCTGTAGTCAAGTTGATTTTGCCATCCTCAAAATGCAGGTTTATAAATAAGGAGGTGGCATCTTGCGCGCCTTCTGGCAATACTTCTTTGCCAAAAATGATTTTTATGCTCTTTGGGGGCGTGCCGCCCTTTATGATTCCGAAAATATGTGGCCTTACAGCACCCCACAAGGCGCAAGCCTCGTCTTTTACTCCATATATTTCAAACCGCGCAAAGGTGTTTACTACGGCATTTCTAAGCTGAAAATCGTCGAATGTTTCCTCTTTAAGAAGTTTTACCATAAAGGCTTTGACATCTGGTATGGACAGTGCTAACATTCTTTTTCGTTCCCTTCTTGGTTTGTGGTGTGGCACCTAATGCTTATTCTATCTTTGCCAAATTATGTAAAGTGGCGGGTTGCCAGCCACATTTTCTGATAAAATCCCTTCCGCTACTTGCCAGCCACCTATAGGGGTTATATTCCATCCATCGTTACTGTTTTGTCCAAAAAACATATTGCCTTGTTCATAGACCAAGTAAGCAAAAAATGGTGTGACCGACATAAAGGCGGGCAATTCTCCTTCGATTTGATGTATCATTGCCATGGCTTCCATCACATCAGCAAACTCCGAAGAATCTAGCGAAAGCAAACTAATGCTGGTAATGTCATAATTAGGCATAAGTTCAAAGTTAAAATTAGGTGCAGCACCGTTTATAGCCACTTTTGGCTGTTGGGTATTCTCAAAACCAACAGCAAGCACGCGAAAGCGTGCAAAACCCTCTTCGTCTTCTATAGCAAAAATATAATTAATAATCCCATGCCCATTGCCCGCAGTAGAAAAAGCTACAAAACCATGCGTATTGTCTACTGCTAAATAGCGAATAAATACTTCGGACTGAGGAAGTTCGCGCTGTATCATGTCCACTACGGCTTGGTATACGGTGTCATGCTGTGTAGGGCGCAAAATTTCGCCATTGCTATTGGGGTTATAGTCGGTTAGCAAAAGTTCGCTGAGATTTTCTCTAAAAATCTCTTGTTTACCAAAGCGCGAATATAATGCTATTCCCGTTGGTATTTCATACCCTAAAAACACTGTCATAAAGCCCATTTGACCTGTTGGTATACTGTCGAAAACAACCTCTTCAAATCGCACCAAATCCATTGGTCTGAGATAAAAAATCATTATATTTTCTTCCAAAAACTCTTCATCGAGATGTCTTTGCGCTACCAAAAGCTCTATTGTGATATATTCGCCTAATGCGGCATTATGAAGATAACCCGTGCTAGATATAATTGGGTTGCGGGGGGTAAAATCGCGTATATATGCCTCTACTGCCGCTAGGGTAGTTGACAGAATAGCTTGTTGTTCCTCTGGTGTTCTTCTTGTGGTTATCTCTGTACCCTGGCTATCCGCTACCTCGTCTGGCTCTTGGTTGGTATATCCTGCATCTGGTGGTATCTGCTCTTCTACTGCGGACGAACCACCGAAAATATCATCAAAAAAATCAGGACCTATTATGTCAAGGTTATAAAGCACAATATAAGCACCAAAAGCGGCAATAATCAATGTTATTACGGAAATGGTAGCAAATTTGGACCAATTTCTATTAAGTTTGCGTACAGGTGAGCCGCAGCTCTTGCATTCCTTGTCGCCTGCATCCATGGCTGTGTGGCATTTATCGCATAACATTAGCAAAACCTCCTAAACAATTCATGGCTCATCCTATAGTATACAATATTTTTTGCTACTTCGCAAGGGAGCAAATATGTGGTATAATGACATAAATCTTGTCCAAAAAGGAGATATAATATGAAATTTATATCATGGAATGTAAACGGTTTTCGCGCTGTCATGAAAAAAGGCTTCATGGACTTTTTTACAGATATAGATGCCGACTTTTTTTGCATACAAGAAACTAAAATGCAGCAGAACCAACTAACCTTTGAATTTCCTGACCATCATTACTTTTTCTGTGATGCTGAGAAAAAGGGATACTCTGGTACGGCCATTTTTGCTAAAAAGCCGCCACTATCTGTGGTATATGGTATAGGCATAGAGGAACATGATAAAGAGGGGCGCGTTATCACTCTTGAATACGACAATTTTTATCTGGTAAATGTTTATACGCCAAATTCTAAAAATGAGCTGTTGCGCCTGCCATACCGCATGGAATGGGAGGATGCTTTTCGTGAATACCTTCTTGCCTTAGATGCAAAAAAGCCCCTAATCCTCTGCGGCGACCTTAATGTGGCTCATAAAGAGATTGACCTAAAAAATCCGAAAACAAACAAAAAAAGCGCGGGCTTTACTAACGAAGAAAGAGAAAAGCTAACAACTCTGTTGGATGCTGGATTTACGGACACCTTCCGCCATCTCTACCCCGACCTTGAGGGTGCATATACGTGGTGGTCCATGGTTAGTCGTGCCCGCGAAAGAAATGCGGGCTGGCGTATAGATTATTTCGTGATTTCTGCGCGTTTAGCGGATAAAATAAAAGAAGCAACGATTCATGCTGATATTCATGGTTCAGACCATTGCCCTGTGGGGTTGGAGTTGGAAATGTAAATTGCCTTATTGGGTAGACCGCCACAAGACTAAAGCTAGCCCGACAGAGAACAATGTCGAAAAAATCACCTTATTGTACTTTGCGAGCCATGTAGGCAAAAATATATCAAAGCCAATATATTGGTTATCTGTGTATTTGCGCGCCAGCAAAGTCAGTGGGCATTTCCATTTGCATACCTCCAAAATCACGCCCTCCACGATGACCAGTCCCACACAGAGCCAAGCCAACAAACCAACACTATCAAATATACCTGCATAAAGCACATACAAAATAGCGGCAACAAGAATAGCCCATATCAATGTATGCGCGAGTTTTATCAAGATTAGTTTTGTGTAATCATCCGACTTTTTCATATCTATCATAAAAAACAAGGTGTCGTCATTTTATGACCACACCTTGAAAAATTTTCCAAAATTATTGAGCCTGAGCCACAGGATACACAGAAACTTTCTTTTTATCGCGACCCATGCGCTCATAGCGCACGCGACCATCTACTAAGGCAAAGAGGTTGTCGTTGTTACCGCGACCAACATTGTTGCCAGGGTGGATTTTTGTGCCGCGCTGTGTATAAAGGATGTTGCCAGCACGTACTACTTGACCATCAGCACGCTTTGCGCCCAGTCTTTTTGATGCAGATTCGCGACCGTTTCTGGAGGAACCAACACCCTTTTTACTAGCAAAAAATTGCAAATTCATTTTCATCATATTAAGCACCTCATTTCATGTCGTTGTTAAGCATGTTTTGCCCGTATCTGTATATCATCGCCATAGCTTTCCTCAATCAAGCGCAGACCAAAAACCATATTGTCTATGATGAGGTTTGCGGCATGGTTGCGACCGCCACGCTTTATTTCGCCTATTTCGAAGTCTATATACCCCGAATCCCTATGCTTTTGTACCACATCCAAGCTAAATTGGCTTTGGATGAAATTGGCACATGTAATAACAAGGGCGGAAACACCAGCGCAGACAATATCCTGACCATGGTTAAGCACCTTAAAGCGATAAATGTCTTTATTTTTGTTGTAATACAGCAATACTTTAATCATCTTATTGCATTAACCGTTAATAGCCTCTATTTTAAGGCTTGTAAAAGGTTGTCTGTGGCCCTTTTTCTTATGATAACCTTTTTTTGACTTGTACTTATAAACTATCACTTTATTTGCCTTGTCTTGTGCTACCACGGATGCAGACACACTAGCACCCGCCACATATGGCACGCCTACTTTAGGAGCATCTCCGCCAGATACCAAAAGCACTTTATCTAAAGTAACCTTTTCGCCCTCGGCAAGTTCAATTTTTTCTACCTTGATTGTGTCGCCTATGCGCACATCATATTGTTTGCCGCCAGTTTCAACAATTGCGTACATTTTTCTCTACCTTCTTTCAATTATACTCGCCAACATTAGGTTCTGCTATGCAGATTTAAGACCTATGCTGTGCGGTTACTGCTCGCAACTTTACACGAACAGCCATTATACCACACTTGTTCTTGGTTTGTCAAATTATTTTTTGTTGCAAAATAATATCACGCAATTCCAACGCATTTTTGCTATCTGTCCTACAAAACACAGGCTTATTGTATGGTGTAGCTATTGTCACCTCAAGCATACCATTGCTTTTTGCTCTCGCGGTAACCACTTGAACAAAATCCACCCTTGTCTCCTCTTTTGCCATCAGCCATTTTGCCATTATGTGGTCTTCGTATATACGTATATACGTATTGCCCCTTTTGCGGAAAGGTGCGGCAAAAACAAGCATGAACACGCCAAGCGTGGCATAGATTATGCCTTCTATTACATGAAACATGATAATGTCATCATTATACTGCGACGCCTCGGCAAATTCTAGCACCACAAGAAAAATACCGATAGCGATTATCAGTGTGCCGCATATCAAAAGGATTATAAAGACTATTTTTGAGAGCTTTATGCCCTCGGCAGATGCTAGTAGTTTGTTTTCGTTCATAATCTACCTACCCCCCTTTTTTTGATAATCAATTCCATATTAACTTCATGAACATCATCTTCACACACCACATCTGTTTCTGCAAATCCAAATGATTTAAAAAAATTCTTTGATACTTCGTTTCCGTAAATGTAAGTGGTTGTGATTACTTTAGTTGAATAGGACTTCTGCAACTCATCAACAAGTAATTGCAAAAACTTCTTGCCCTTACCTAAGCCCTGATACTTGCTATCTATCAGAAAATTCCACAAAAAGTAGCTATCCTCATCAAATTTCTTTACGAGGGCAAAGCTGATTCTTGTGTTATTTTCTATAGCATAAAAGCCCATGCATCTATCATTTTTTAATGCTTTCTGTATGACTTTTGCTGAAGATAGGTATTTTGTTTGGTATGGTTTCATATTTAACGCATCATAATGGCTCGTTTTGAGAATCTTCATGCTTTTTTATGCGTTCCATAATTAGATTGCGTATTTGCGCTGCTTTTTTCTTGTTCAGACCCGACATTCTACTGCCTATTATGTATGTAATTTCTTCTGGCTTGCCTTTAGATTTGTGGAGTTTGATGTCCAATGTTTTAACCCAGAAAAAAAGGATGGCAACAAGTGCGCCAATAAGCCCTCTACGTACAAAATCATTACCAGAGTACATTTTGCCTATTTCAATGCTTTTGATTTGGCTATATTCAACCTCGGTAGCCTTTACTAAGCGAGCCCATTTGAACACAACACGGCTTTCGTAAACATGAATGCTTATTCGCGAAGCCACCAAAAATAAGGGTACGAGAACTATTATTGAGCCAGTTGCAATAAGAAAAATCAGCCCATCTTCGTCCGCTAGTATGCGGTCAATCACATTGCCATCATAATTTAGAAAGCTATTAAAATCACCAAAAATCATCATTATTGTAACAACGGGTAACGCCAGTCCAATGGCGGCAATGAATATACAAAGCCACTTTACAACAGGATTACTGTATGTTGCAGAAGCTAATAAATTATTTTCCATAACATTCCTCCAATTTACATGCCCGTAGACCCAAACCCGCCCTCGCTACGTTCGCTATCGGGCAAGCTTTCCACCTGCGTAAAGCTTATAATCTCTACTTTATTAATAACCATCTGCGCTATCCTATCGCCTCTATATATCACAAAGTCCTCATCACCATGATTTATCAAAAGCGCATGAACCTCCCCACGATAGTCAGCATCAATAGTGCCAGGCGAGTTTGGCATGGATATACCATGCTTTAGCCCAAGCCCGCTTCTGGGGCGTATCTGTGCTTCATATCCCAAAGGCATAGCCATTTTAAAGCCACAAGGCACAGCAGCCCTCCGACGTGGTTTAAGCGTCATCGGGCTGTCGTTGGGTACATGCGCATACAAATCCATGCCCGCCGCACCCTTGGTCATATACCTTGGTAGCGGTAGGTCTCTCGCGCTATCTAATTGCTGAATATAAAAACTGTCCATTATCTTCTGTTTCCGTTATTATTTGGTCTATTGACACTTGGTCTGCCGCCTCTATCGCCACCGCTTGGTCTTGATGGACGGCTAGGGCGTTTCACGATGAGGTCTTCTGGTTTAACGCCTGGCAAAGTCGCTTTATGAGAAAGATTCAGTCTGCCTTGGTCGTCAATTTCCATCAGCTTAACCTCTAGCGTATCGCCAATTTTCACAGCATCTTCAACCTTATCTAATCTCTCCAAAGAAAGCTGGGATATATGGCAAAGCCCGTCTTTTTCTGGAGCAATTTCTACAAAAGCACCAAAATCCATTATACGTACGACCTTGCCTGTATATACCTTGCCTACTTCTGGCTCCATTACAATAGCATTAATGGTGTCCACAGCCTTTTGGATATTATCCATATTGTAGCCAACTACATATATCTTGCCATCATCCATGGTGTCTATGGTTATGCCGCCTTTTTCAAGCTTATCGCCGCCGCATTCTTCGATGATACGGTGAATAACCTTGCCGCGTGGTCCAATAACCTCGCCCATCTTCTCTGGGTCGATTTGCACCATAACAATCTTTGGTGCGTATTGTGAGATTTGTGGGCGATGCGTGTCTATAGCAGGATTCATAGAGTTATCCAAAATTTCTATGCGGTATTGATGGCATTGCTCCAAAGAAGCTTTGATGATTTCTGGTGTAAGACCATCTAGCTTAATATCTACCTGTATAGCCGTAATGCCTTTGGTAGTGCCAGCCACCTTAAAGTCCATATCGCCAAAGAAATCTTCAATGCCTTGTATGTCCGCCAAAAGTACAAAATCATTTGGGTCGTTTTCATCTGTTACAAGCCCAACAGATATACCAGCTACAGCGCGCTTTATAGGCACGCCCGCTGCCATAAGCGAAAGCGAACTTCCGCATACACTGGCTTGGGATGTAGAACCATTAGAGCTAACAACCTCCGAAACGAGGCGGATAGCGTATGGGAACTCTTCTTCACTAGGTAAAACAGGCAACAAAGCGCGTTCTGCAAGTGCGCCATGACCAATCTCGCGACGACCAGGGCCGCGCGATGGACGTGTTTCGCCTACAGAGAAGCTAGGGAAGTTATAATGATGCATATAGCGTTTCATTTCCATATCCAAATCCAAACCATCAAGACGCTGTACATTGCTCATAGAGCCAAGTGTCGTAACGGTCATAACCTGCGTTTGTCCGCGGCTAAAGATGGCAGAGCCATGTACGCGCGGCACAACATCCACATGAGACTCCAGCTTGCGTATTTGGTCAAGCCTTCTGCCGTCAGGGCGTTTAGATTGCTTTAAAATCATACGGCGCACTGTTTGTTTTTCGAATTTGTATATAGATTCGCCTATCCATCTAGCAACCACATCTGGCTCCATGTCCTCAAATTTAGGAACAATAGCCTCAAGCGTTTCTTCTTTGATTTGTCCAACAGCCGCATCGCGCAGCTGCTTTTGGTCAAAAAACACGGCTTCTTCCATGCGAGCATCGCCAATGAACTCTTTAACAGCTGCAAAAATATCTGCTGGTATCTCTATTTTTTCAAACTCACGCTTTGGTTTGCTCTCAACCGCTGCCACTTTTTCTATAAACTCTACAATGCGTACATTTTCGTCATGAGCGCGCATAATAGCTGTGTACATAAGCTCTTCTGGCACTTCATTTGCGCCGCATTCTATCATCATAACCTTATGCTTTGTAGATGACACAGTAAGTGCCATGTCGCTTTTTTCTCTTTGCTCTGCATTGGGGTTTATCACAAGCTCATTATCCACCAAGCCCACATTAACAGAACCCACAGGACCATTAAAAGGAATATCGGATATGGCAAGTGCGATATTCGCGCCTATCATTGCGGCTACCTCTGGCGCATGGTCTTGGTCTACGGCCCATACAGTAGATACCACCGCAACATCATTGCGCATATCATCAGGGAAGAGTGGTCTGATAGGTCTGTCTATTAAGCGGGAGGTGAGAACCGCGTTTTCTGTTGGCCTGCCTTCGCGCTTAATAAAGCCGCCAGGTATTTTGCCCACGGCATATAGTCTTTCTTCATAATCGCAAGATAGCGGGAAAAAATCTATGCCCGCCCGCGGCTTTTCGGATGCTGTGGCGGTACATAGCACCACCGTTTCTCCATAATGCACAACGCAAGCACCGCCAGCCAGCTCGGCCACACGACCAATCTCGACTTTTAGCGTACTGCCTGCTAGTTCTAATTCATAAGTTCTATACATATTTTTCTCCTATATTCTTCTGCTTTTGTGCATTACTTTCTGATTCCAAGTGCCGCTATAAGCTCACGATATCCTTCGATATTCTTTCTCATGATATAATCTAAAAGACCGCGCCTTTGACCAACCATCATCAAAAGCCCTCTGCGGCTATGGTGGTCTTTTTTGTGGGTTTTTAGATGCTCTGTTAGATGGTTAATGCGCTCTGTTAGTAGAGCTACCTGTACCTCTGGCGAACCTGTGTCTTGTGGGTTTCTGCCAAATTTTTCGATGATTGTCTTTTTGTCAATTGCCATTTTTCTTTCCTCCTAAGAAAATTATTATTATCCCGTATATCAAGAAATGGATGAGGAGTTTCTCCCAATTTCCTAATATCGGCTTTATAGCTTTGATATTTTACCACACGTCGCCGTATTATGCAAGCTTTTTTTGATAATTCAATACATTCCTGAAGCTGCAACCACAATATTACACGTCTTGACTTTTAGCAGAACCTCCCATATAATTATCCTTGTAGGAGGGGAGCTGATGCAATCCACAACAAGGCTAAAGGGTAATTTGATGATAATAGCCGCAACCATTATCTGGGGTGCGGGCATGTCGGCACAATCTGCGGGTATGGGCTATGTTAGCCCGCTTACTTTTAATGCGGCGCGTTTTTTTATCGGCGGCACTATGGCACTTTTTCCTGCGCTGTATTTTTTGCGGCAACAAAAGGTGCAGCCGCAGGATAATAGCGTACCGAGAGCCATAAGTAGCAAAACTATATTTGCTGGGCTTATTTGCGGCCTGGTGCTTTGTCTTGCTATCAATTTACAACAATTTGGCATAGTGTTCACCACTGTTGCCAATGCCAGTTTTATTACATCCCTATATGTTATCATGGTTCCGATAGTGTGTCTTGTGGTTTTTAAGCAAAAAGCCCCCATTTTTGTATGGATGGGCGTTTTAGTTGCTATTGCGGGCATGTATTTTCTTAGCTTTTCTGATGGCATTAATATTAATATTGGCGACATACTTATCTTTCTTTGTGCTATGGCATTTACTGCCCAAATCCTTGTTATCAGCCATTTTTCGCCTAAGCATAATGTGCTAGCTCTGGCTTGCGTGCAGTTTTACACGGTATTTGCTGTATCGCTCATTCTTGCTTTTATCTTCGAGACCCCATCTATGGCAGACCTTGTAGCTGCCGCGCCCTATGTGTTATACACGGGTGTGCTTTCTAGCGGCGTGGCATATATATTGCAGATGAAGGCACAAAAGACCACAGAACCTATGGTGGCAGCTGTTTTGTTTAGCTTTGAAAGTGTTGTAGCTACCGTTACGGGTTGGTTTGTGCTTAATCAGGTATTAACACCTGCTCAGATGTTGGGCTGTGCGCTGATTTTTGTAGCTATTTTGGTGGCGCAGATACCAGCGAAAACGAAAAATATACAAAAGGAGCTGGCAAGATGAAAATAGGCTTTATAGGCGTTGGAACTATAGCGACGTGCATAATAGAGGGCTTTTGCGGGTTCGGTGAAGAGCATTATTTCTTTTTATCTCCGCGGAATGCCGCAAAAAGCGCGGAACTGGCGGCGAAATACGGTAATATAACAGTTTGCGAATCAAATCAGAATGTGGTAGATGAATCTGATGTGGTATTTATCGCCATGCTATCCCCAAATTGCCCAGAAATCTTGCGTGGGCTTGATTTTCGTAGCGACCAGCAAATAGTAAATGTGGTGGCAAATATACCGCCAGAGGATATCCGAGATGCCATAGGCGATGTGGGCGGCTTTAGCCATGTTATTCCCCTGCCTGCCATACAACACCGTGAAGGGCCGATAGCGGCATATCCAGAAAGCATGTTTTTGCGTGAGCTTCTTTCGCCGCTCGGAACATTAGTTTTTGCTGATATATTGGACGATATACGTACAATGCAGTCCATAACAGCTTTGATAGCCGCATTTTACGATACGTTACATAATCTAACGATATATGCCGAAACACAAGGATTAGCGCGGGATAAGGCGGCTTCCTTTATGTCGGCATTTTTTTCATCCCTTTGCAAGAACTTTGAGAAAACAAGCTATGAGGAACTTGCCGCTGAAATGACACTAGGCGGGCTAAATATGATGGCTCTTGATTTGCTGAAAAAAAACAATGTAACCAAGGCATGGGCGGATGTTATGATGCCTGTGATGGAACGTATAAAGAAAGCCTAATGGCTAAATGAGGAGGATTTACCATGGAAAACTTAAAACTCGACGATTTTAAGAATTACACATTTCTAACCAATCTGTTTTTGTCACAATCTGGCAAAAATGCTGCTGTTGTGGCTAGCAAAGCTAATGATAAAAATGGCTACAACAAAGCGATTTATGTAAACAAAGGCGAAGGATTTTTCCCGCTTACGCCTATTAGCGGCAATGTTGGCACGTATATTTGGTTGGATGATGATAATATCTTATTTTCTGAGACGCGCGATAAAGATGTGCAGGAGAAAAAGGATAGGGGTCACGAAATCACTAGCTTTTACAAAATATGCATAAATGGCGGCGAGGCAGCAGCAGCCTTTGATGTGCCAGCTAATGTGACGAGCATAAAGATATGCCCAGATGGTTCGTACATACTCACGGCAGGCTATGATAACTCCAGACCAAATCTGGATGGAAAAACGCCAGCAGAGGTGGAAGATGCGCTAAAACAGTGGAAAAAAGATGGCGCAAGCTATCAGGTGGTGGATGAATTGCCGTATTGGTTTAATGGCGGTGGCTTTACGAACAAAAAACGTAGTCGTTTGTATAAATATAGCGCAGGCGGCGAACTTGCGCCGCTAACAGGTACGCTTGACAATGTATCAACTTACAAACTATCGTCATGCGGCGGCTATATAGCCTTTACGGGCGAGCTTGCGCCATTTGAGATAAGTAGCATTAAGACTAATCTGTATCTACTAGACCTAGCGAGCGGCGAAATTAAGAAAATTCTTACTGAAAACCAATTTATCAAGGCTTTTGACTTTTATGGCGACGGCTTTGCTATAGCGGCTACAAAGGGTGAGACTTATAATTTCCATGAGCATCCTAGCTTTTATACTGTGGATAGAAGCGGCAATATGACCAAGCTTTGTGATTATGATTATTCCATAGGTTCTTCTGCTGGGTCGGATAGTAAGTTTTCTGGTGGATATACAAGCATGGTGCGTGGTGATGCGTTTTATTTTATATCGCTACAGGGCTATGAGGGTGATGTTTTTAAACTTTGCCTAAAGAGTGGCGGGATAACGAACGCTACGGCTTGCGGCGGCAATATAGAATGTTTTGATATGTCGCCTAGTGGTGATAGATTTGTCTATAATGCTATGATTGGACTTGACTTACAAGAGATTTATGAAAAGGGCGATAAAATTAGCAGTTTTAATGATGATGCTTTGGCAAACAAGAAGTTATCCACGCCGATATATCACACAATTACCGATAAAGATGGCTATACCGTAGATGGCTGGGTGCTAAAGCCTACAGACTTTGATGCCGACAAGAAATACCCCGCTATACTCAATATCCATGGCGGGCCCAAAGCTGCCTATGGCGAAAGTTTCTTTCATGAGATGCAGTATCTTGCAAATCATGGCTACTTTGTGCTATTTAGCAACCCTCGCGGCTCGGATGGCAAGAGCAATGATTTTGCTGAGATACGCGGCAAATACGGCACGGTGGATTATGATAATTTGATGCAGTTTACCGATGAGATGTGTGCTATATACCCCGCTATAGACCAGGCTCGCATGGGCGTGATGGGCGGCTCGTATGGCGGCTTTATGACCAATTGGGTTACCGCCCACACCAACCGCTTTGCCGCCGCTGCATCCATGCGTGGTATATGCAATTGGATTTCGTTTTCATACATAAGTGACATTGGCTATTTCTTTGGTCCTGACCAACAGCAGGCATTGGAGGTGGAAGACCCTGCCGCTGTGGCGGATAAAATGTGGCATCACTCGCCGTTAAAATATGCGGCAAATGTGAAAACACCTACGCTTATTCTTCATTCTGATGAGGATTTTAGATGCTGGATACCTGAGGCGTATCAGTGGTTTACTGCGTTGAAGATTAATGGGGTGGATACGCGGATGCATATTTTTAAAGGGGAGAATCATGAGCTTTCGCGGTCGGGCAAGCCTGAGCATAGGGTTAGGAGGCTGGAGGAGATAGTGGCTTGGATGGATAAGTATTGCAAGTAGGAATGTGAATGGATTTCTTCGCCTGCGGCTTGCAATGACGATTGTGATGTTATATCGTCATTGCAAGCCGCAGCGTGGCAATCTATGGACATGAAAACATCATATGAGAGGGGAACAAAATGAACATAAACGAATTAATTGAGCAGGGATATAATGTAAAAAATACTTTATATCGAGAAAGTTCACATAGTAGCGAAGGCTTTATTAGCGGTGAGGAATATGAAAAATGGATTCAACTATCCATTAGATATTTAAGACAAAATCATATAGGTGAAGACTGCTACTGGAGGTTCAAACAAGCAGGGGAAAATGCCAACGGAAATGGCGTAAAACATTTTCATACAATGATTGGAATACTTGAAGCACTTAGCAAAATACCTCTTATACAAACACCAAAAAGCGATACCGACATCGAGTGGATCATCAATAAAATTTGCACCAATTTTAACAAATGCGCAAAAACAATCTTGAACAGAAGAAAAGATAAAGGTGTCCCAAGGGAAACCATAAAAATTCAAGATGAATACGATGTGCAAGACTTATTGCACGGAGTTTTACGATTATTTGTAAATGACGTTAGACCCGAAGATTACGTTCCAAGTTGTGCTGGTAGTAACTCTCGTGTAGATTTTTACTTGCCAGAGCATGAAATGTATATTGAAACAAAGATGACACGAGATGGGCTGGATGATAAAAAAATAGGCGATGAGCTATCGGTTGATATCACTCATTACAATGGAAAATGCAAAGTATTGATTTGTTTTATATATGATGGTGATGGACATTTGAAAAACCCTTACGGTTTGATAAATGACCTAGAGAGCTTGAAAGTAGATGGCTTGGAAGTGAAGGTCTATATTTCGCCACTTTAAATAGAGCATTATAAAAACACAGTTCTAGGAGGAATCCCCATGCCAACCCCCAACCAAAACCACAAAAAAGCAATAACCCTATTCATGATTCTAGTAGCCCTATATGGTCTAGGAATGGGCTTTTCTGACAGCATCTTCTCCGTCTACTTCCGCGAGGCATATGATGTGGATGCTGTGGGGCGCGGCTGGATAGAGCTGCCGCGGGAGCTGCCAGGCGTTTTGGTTATGTTTATTGTATCGGGTCTGGCGTTTCTAGGTGATATCAAGCTTGCCTTGGTAGCTCAAGCCCTAGGTATTGTGGGCATATTGGCTCTGGGGCTTTTGTCGCCGCCATTTGAGTGGATGCTTGTATTCTTATTTATTAAGTCGCTTGGGGCGCATATGTTTATGCCGCTGTATGATAGTATTGGCATGTCGCTTGCTAAGGGCGGCGGCTATGGCACTACCATGGGGCGGTTTAATGGGTTGCGCACGGCTTTTGGTATGTTGGCGGCAATTGCGGTGTTTTTTGGCTTTAGGTCTGGGTTTTTCTCATTTACCACGCCTGTTGTTAGCGTATTTCTTATTGCGGGTGTGATGTTTGCTGGTATTTTTGTATTATTGCTGATGCTAAAGCGCAATACGGATGAGGTAAAATCCGACAAACCCCGCTTTGTGATGAAAAAGGCATATACTAAATATTACATACTTGCCATGCTTTTTGGCGCACGCAAACAGATTATGTATGTGTATGGTCCGTGGGTACTTATTGAACTTTTGGGCTTTGGCGCGGACAATATGGCGCCGCTAATGATAGCTGGCTCTGCCATTGGTATTTTCTTCATTCCGCTTGTAGGCAAATGGATAGACCGCTTTGGTACATCACGTATAATGATGATAGAGGCAGGTATATTTATGGCGGTATACCTTGGTTATGGCATAATCAGCGCGGGTCTGCATGATGGGTGGTTTGCGGGCATGGCGGCTGTGGTGGGCATAGCCATCGCTGTAAACATTGCTGACCGCGTAACTATACACTTTGGCATGGTACGCAATATATACATGCGTTCCATCGCGCTTGCGCCAGAGGATGTAACACCTACGTTGGCTACAGGCATGGCTCTTGACCATGTGTTGAGCATAACAAGTGCCATTGTTTGTGGATATCTTTGGTGGGAATTTGGGCCGCAGTATGTGTTTGTGTTTGCTGGGGTGCTTGCCGCGGGGAATATGATTGTGGCAGGGAGCATCGGGAGAGAGGCGAAGGCGAAGTAATTTGCTATAGCTCTTCGCCATAAAATCTGCTATAATTAATTTGTAGGAGGTGTTTTTTGTGGCTGACTTTACATTTATTGATTTATTTGCTGGCATAGGCGGCATTCGCTTGGGTTTTGAATCCATCGGCGGTCGCTGTGTTTTTACAAGCGAATGGAATGATTGGAGCAAAAAGACCTACCAAGCTAATTTTGGAGAAGAAAAACATTTTATTGGTGATATTGTCCCGTATCCTGCTGAAGATGTGCCAGACCATGATGTTTTACTTGCAGGGTTTCCCTGTCAGCCATTCTCTATAGCTGGGGTTTCGAAAAAGAATGCGCTTGGTCGCCCTCATGGCTTTGAATGTACCACCCAAGGTACACTGTTTTTTGATGTGGCGAGAATTATAGCAGTCAAGCATCCAAAAGCATTTTTGCTAGAAAATGTAAAAAATCTCATCTCACACAATAGCGGGCATACTTTTGAGGTGATTAAAAATACTTTGGAAACAGAACTAGGGTATCAGATTTTTCATAAGGTGATTGATAGCAAGCCATGGGTGCCTCAAAATGGAGAGCGTATAATAATTGTAGGATTTAGGTCTCCTGTTGATTTTTCTTGGGATTTGCTTGAGATGCCCAAAGATCGTCCTGCCTTAAAAAGCGTACTGCATCCAGAAGATGGCACAGAAAGCCCTCAAAGGCCCTACACCACAGCAAATGGTAAAGTTCATCCTAAATACACACTATCCAGAAAATTATGGAAATATTTAAAAGATTATGCCGCAAAACATAAAGCAAAAGGTAATGGTTTTGGCTATGGACTTGTAACAAGCGATAGTGTCGCCCGAACCTTATCTGCAAGGTATTACAAGGATGGTTCGGAAATATTAGTGTCTAGGGGGAAAATGGGCAGGGGTAATCCACGCAGACTAACTCCTAGGGAGTGCGCCCGTTTGATGGGGTATGATGATTCATACGAAATTGTTGTGTCTGATACGCAAGCGTACAAACAGTTTGGTAACTCAGTTGTTGTGCCAGTGATAAAGGAAGTGGCAAGAATCATGGAGCCGTTTATTGAAGAGTTAATCGAAAGGACGGAAAACGAATGAAGAAAGGTTGTCTTTCTCAATATTTCAAAGGTGTAGCTGCTAAAGTATTGAGTGCCGTTGAGGCGGATATGGCAATCAGTAATCAACATGAATTCAATGTCACAAAACCCATGAGAAAAGTATTTGGAACATTCGAAAGGAAATTTGATGCTCGTTTTGTATATTTGAGTGATAATGATGATGAGCCACCTGCCGCTGATGGAACATTAACTCTGTATGATTCACGAAAAAATCAATCACACCGTTCACCAGAGTTTAGGATGTACTTTACAGCAACGTCCGTTTCCATGTGTGCATCTGCTGGAGATGATTTATTTGTATGCTTGAAACATGATGATAGCGTATTGGTGATAGTTGCGGAAAATGGCTCAACTATTGCCAGTCAAATCCGCTGGCTCTTTGGTGTAATCGAAACCCAGCACCTAGGGTTTTCAATAAGGGAAGAACTAGAAAGCGAGCAAGACCGAGTCGCTTTTGCTTCTCGTTTTATTCTTGCGCAAATAGGAATCGAAGTGGAAGAAAGAGAAGAATCATATCTTGATGATATGTTGCGCTCATTTGGAGGAGATTTCCCTAAAACTAAAGAATTTTCTGAGTATTCTCGCTCGACAATTACAGGTCTTTCCCCCTTAGATAATCCCGATACCGTGTTGATGACTTGGATGGAAAGGGAAGAAATTTTATTCAGAACATTGGAAAAACATCTTGTATTGGAGCATTTGACAAAAAAGTTAGAGGATGGCTTTGATGGCGATGTAGAGAGTTTGTCAAGCTATTTTCTTTCTATGCAAAACAGGCGCAAAAGTAGAGTTGGTCATGCACTCGAAAATCATATTGAGGAGCTTTTTAGACACCGTAACATACAATACGACCGTGGTAAATTTACAGAAAATAGAAAAAAGCCCGACTTTATTTTTCCTAGCATAAATAGATATCATGATAATTTATTCAATATAAACTTATTAACAATGTTAGGTGTTAAAAGCACATGCAAAGACCGCTGGACACAGGTTTTGACAGAAGCGGACAAAATTCAAAATAAACATTTGCTAACTTTGGAAGCTGCTATCAGCGAAAACCGAACGTCAGAAATGCAGAGCCAGAACCTGCAATTAGTAGTCCCTTCTGCCATATGCAAGACATATTCGGAAAGTCAACAACGATGATTGATGAGCATGAGCGACTTCATTGAATTAGTTAAGGCAAGACAAGAGAGCGAATGACCCTACATCACACGCCCAATCTCCTTTTTCAACCGACAAATTATTTTCTTCTCAAGCCTTGATATGTAAGACTGCGAAATGCCCAGCAGGTCTGCCACCTCTTTTTGTGTCATTTCATCGCCGCTGGCGGATGTTAGTCCAAAGCGCAGTTCTATTATTTTTTTTTCGCGGCCGTTTAGTTTGGTTAGAGCCATATGTAGTAGGTCTCGGTCTACTTCGTCCTCGATGTCGCGGTAGATGACATCCACGTCTGTACCTAGGATATCGGAGAGCAGTAGCTCATTGCCGTCCCAATCCACATTTAGCGGCTCGTCAATGGATACCTCGGATTTTATGCGGCTATTACGGCGCAAATACATAAGTATCTCGTTTTCTATGCAGCGCGAGGCATAGGTGGCGAGCTTTATTTTTTTGTCGGCCTTGAAGGTATTTATTGCCTTTATGAGACCGATAGTGCCTATGGATATGAGGTCTTCCACGTTTACACCTGTGTTTTCAAATTTGCGGGCTATATAGACCACAAGACGCAGATTATGCTCTATCAGTGTTGCCTTGCCTTTCTCGTTTTGCTCTGTACCTAGCATGGCCACCATGCGCGCCTCTTCTTCGGGCGGCAGTGGGGCGGGTAATACATCACTGCCGCCGATATAATATATGGTTTTGACAGCATCACTTCCGCGTAAAAAGATTCTGATTTTTTTAATAATTGTCTTTATCATGATTATACCTCCAGTTTCTCTAATCACACAGCAATGGGTTCATTAGGGCATGGTACTCACCGTTGCTTGATAGCGGAAAGTCGCATATGCCTATAATTACGTTTTGGACAGCGGGCGGCAGAGTGCCTCCCCTGCAAGAGTCTATCAGCTCCACCTTATCTGGTCTAAAGCCGACTATTACGCCGCTTTTGCCTATTGCGGAATATGGTATCATGCGTATGCGGGTGTTGAAGCCGCCTTCGCTAAAGCTTGCGGCAAGGGCCAGCAGGTCATTTTGACCTTCCTCGCGAAACAGTGTGGCTATGGGGGCTGGCAAAAGATGCTCTATTTTATTAAACTCCGCTATAATTACGGGGTTTTGGCTAATGGGGTCTATTAGACTATTGCCCGTGTCCACGAGGGCATTAAGCTCTATTTCTTTATCTAGCAAATGTATTTTAAATCGGCAGAATGCTTGCTTTGTTAGATGTTTTTTGAAAATATATTTTTGCGCCAGCTTTAATACAACAAAGCTGGAAACTACAGCCATAATAAGATTTTGTGGCGTAAAGCTGCGCGACACACCAAAGGAATATGTGGACCAAAGAATATCGCGTGAGCCGCTATCGAAAATGCGCATTGCCGCCATGCCCAAGCCGCCCATAGCAAATGCGGTGAGGTATGCCGCAAGCAATGTCACGCAAAAATCCTTGATATTTACGGGTTTTAATGAAATAAATATACCTGGCGCAAATATTATGAAGGATGTAAAGATATTAAGCCATGCTGCTATGGGTGTGAAAACCAAAACAGTATATAGCCCCGCTGTAGCTGTGCCGCCAGCTACAATGCGCCATAGCCGCGCGTTTTTGCGGCAAAGCACGCCAGCAATATAAAGCACCGCGCTATTAACCAGAAAATTTATTAAAAACACAATATCTGCGTATATCTCGACTATCATAGCGCAGCCCCTTTCATCAAAACAATGAGCTTGGTAACATTATACATAATTGCCAATATATATTTTGTAGATTTTGAAAGATTATGCATCTAAAAATTGCGACAAAAAAACCCGAGCCAGGGTGGCTCGGGGTAAACTTACTATATTGAAGACTATCTAGGCAATAATGTTTCTAGTTCCTTCATAAGCAAATCAGCATCGATTATTCTGTACACAATCCTATCATTTGCGCTGACGTAAAGAATGGAATCCAAGCCAAGTGAGATATTTGCATGACTTGAACCTCGCGTAAGAGATATCACCCATTCCACATCGGCTATCAAATTTGGGAAAGGATTGTCAAAACTCCTCCTAGCATAGTAGCTACTCAATATACCAACCATCCTTTCTAGGTCTATCTGGTCATTAATGACCTCAAAGTCACGCCAAACAGTTCGTATAACAGCTTCAGAGCCAGATGGTATGATAGGGAGTGGGCGGAAATATATAAGACCAAATGCTATAGGAACAAACAGGATAGACAAGAATGTTGCACAAATGGCTATTTTTCTTTTCATTGTCTTTGTCTCCCACATAAAAGCAATTATATTATTGAAAAATAAAGGTTGAACTTCTTACTCTCTAGTTCACAAACTGGCTCTGAGGAGTTGGTCTAAGCACATTTGCTGTATTTTGAAAAGCACGTGACCATGGGAAATTAAAATCTTGGGTTCTATATATTATTTATATCCCTAAAGCTTGTTATATTTATACCATTTCCATTATTGGCATAATGCTGCTCGCTTCCAATGTTTCTCATTGTTATTTGTTGGGTAGTTAAGCCCCATACCCAGCCAGTAGAACCAAACTCGCGGTACGTACGTTGCCTTATTTCGTCAAAAATTATCCTGACTTGTAAAAAATCACCAGAATGAGGTACTATGGTATGTGCTTGGTTACCGAAAACATTTACGGCATGTTGCCAAAGAGAGATCGCTGAACCCAAAAAACCTACAGTAGCACTAACGTTGCCTGCCACTATTATGCTTGCTGTTGCCACGTCTTGCGCTGCATTTCGAGTAGAAACTCCCGTTTGTATGCGTTGCCAAGCAGAGTTTCCGCCATTTATATGAGTTCTAACATTTCTCATGCGATGACCGTTATAAGTAAAGTATGTTGTGCCAAACGGCGTTATTGCAGAAGGTGGTAGCAGTGCTTCACAGAATATAGCAATGGTCAACTCATCAACCATACCATCTAGTACGCTTTGTCGGAACTCTAGTATATCCTCCTTGATACCTTCCGTCAAGTCGTCTCTTAGCAATGCTTGTCTGACTGCGCCCTCATCAGTTAGGTCGATTTCAAGCTTTCCTACAGGTATATGCACAATTCCAAAGTCTGTGTCAAATTCCATAGCATAAAAGCCGTCAAAAGTTGACACCATTCCCTCATATTCCAAGGATGCCGAAAAGGCAACAAATGGTTGCATTTCGGTTTCTCTTACAACGCGCAATCCTTCGCCATTGCCATTCAAGTCAATATATTCATCCATGGAAATAATGTTGTGGGGGTGATAGCAAAAACCATCACAGTAATTAACATTAAAGCTACTAGCCTTTTCAATTTATTCATAATCATTCTCCTTTTTGTCCGAATTGTCAAGTAGAAAATAACCCTAGGTGTATTTCTGATAATATCCCAACGGTATCACCCTCTTTGGCAAATTCACCATTACCTATATAAGCCAATTGTATCATGTATACACATATACTGCAACTATATTTGCTGAATGTAACTCAAATATCACATTGCGCATAGTGCAACAAAACCCCGAGCTGGGGTGGCTCGGGGCGAGTTGTACTACATAATCAATTTTGTGAACGTTGCTGAACGATAGGGATAGTAAAATCCTCAAAATCTTGTATCATCTGTGCCAGTATTCTTTGTGGGTCATCTGGCGCAAATTCGGTGGGTATTCCAAGTTGCTTTTCCCTTGTTAAGCTCAGTCTTATTTCTCTTATGATGCCTTGCGGCTCGGCTACCCATGGGTAAAGATGAATTAGCTCATCAAAAAACATATTTGGAGCTATGCCTAAATAACTTATCGCTATTTCAAATTGCTCTAAAGTGACAAAATCTAGCCAACTAAACAGGTTCTCGCCTAAATGTTTGCTAATTTCCTCAGGGGCAATGTTGATTCCCAAGTAGACCGACATTCTTTCGGATATGATGACTGCATGTTCATATCTTTGCTCATGAGTAAGCATATGTTCCAAATGTTCTAAGGAAATAAATTCTGGACTAAATGTATCGTCCATATACAGGGGAAAGAACAACGAAACATCATGCTCCTGAAAATACTTGGTGTTTTCTTGCATATCGTCTGACGATAACAGAAGAGAGTGCCGGTCCCGTATTATTTGTGTTAAACCGTCAGCTGCTATGTAGTTATTGATACTATACAGTTCGTACTCATTTTCGCTGTTGCTATTATTGCTGCATGAGGTCAGCAAGAAAATCAAGGCAATAGAAATAGACAAAAGACAAGAACATGTCTGCTTTAGTTTTTGATGAAAATTTGCTACAATCATAGATGAATCCACCATGCTGGAGGAATAACCACTAGATGCCTTATGCTTTCGCCAAATGCATTCTCCACCGAAAAAATTACGAAACAGTCTGGACAATGACGTACCCATGCTGTACGAATTTGACTAGAGTTAATGGCGCACTGAAAACGAAGCAGACTAAGAGCTGTCCATGTAGAGCCGCAACATGGATTGACTGGGAAGGCGTTCCTTGAAGAAACTGAATGACCCACGCTCTCCATTAGTTCTTGAAGGTCTAAATGTCCTGAAAGAATCATTAACTCAAGCTCTTCCGTTGTTTCAATACCAGTTATTTCAAGGAGTGTTTCGATAAGTGTTGCAAGGTCATAATTGATGTCTACATTTTTTTGAGCGCGTATACCATTCTCTGATGCCGATAATGTTGTAGCGGGAGTCAAGGTGAAAATCATTATTGCTGACAATGCTAACGCCAAATATCTCTTAAATTTATTCATAATCATTCTCCTTTTTGTCCGAATTGGCAAGTAGAAAATAACCTCTGGTGTATTCCTGATAGTATCCCAACGGTATCACCCCCTTTGGCAAATTCACCATTACCTATATAAGCCAATTGTATCATATATATACATATATTGCAACTATATTTACTTAATGTAACCCAGATGTCACATTGCACATAGCGTAGCAACAAAAACCCCGAGCCTCAACTAGGCTCGGGGCAATATTACAAAATCCTAATCCTCATAAATCTCCCTAATAATTTCAAGCAAGCACTCGCATATCTTATCATGAGCATCCTTATGCCCATCAAAGTCGGTATCTATCACAAGTTTAGCATAAATACTCTTTATAAAAGCCTTGCGGTTGGCGTTTATGTTATAGTCGCGAGGCATAACCTCTCTTTTTACCATTTTGCCCACATTTTTTAGCCAACCACAAAATACCTCTGCCTCTATTATCCCGTGCTCTACAATTGCTGTGTGTATGCAGGATATTGAGGCATCTGCTAGGCGTTCATCTTCCAAGGCTGTGTAAACAAGATGTCCATTTGACACGGCTTGTGCTACGGCATCAAGAACATGCAGTATTCCTTCTCTACCTACGCAATATGCAATATTGTTCAGCATATCTGCCGCATGAGCGATGGCGTGCGCCCAGCCCCTGCCTTCCACATAGCCGCGGAAGTCTTTTTCTTCGCGGACATAGCGCAGGATTTTATCCTTTACAGCTGATATTTCCGCTTCGGATAGATATGGGTCGTCTTCAAATTGGCTAAGAACCGCGCAAATCACTAATGATGAGAAAGCTCGTGTAAACACAGTGTCTGTGCCGCTTTCTCCTAAACCCAAGAACAAGTGTTCATTATCTAAGGCAACTGTTAGTATATGACGTAGTTGCTCGTGCGAAAAAATTCCATTATCTTCCCATTCGGCAAAAGTGGAATATATGCCTTCGCGCAGGTTAGAATCGGTAGTGCCTATGTGCTTTAGCATATCGGCTATCGTAGTATCCATATCAATGCCAACTGGAACAGCAAAATCTGCATCCTCTATTGATGCAATAAATCGTTTAATTTCCTCAAAATTTCGCATAAATTTTTATCTCCTTAAATTATAAAGCTTTGCCCATAAACATCTCTAGGGGCTGCTCATATGGTGGTATGTCCATTACTATCGTTCCCATGTCTTTGTAGCCTAGTTTGCGATAGAAATGTTGGCCATCCTCATCCACTTGGGTGGATATCATTATCATTTTGTACCTTGTTGCACGCATTTCGTCTTCCCAATGTGCCATAGCTAGCCGACCATAGCCCTTGTGGCGATGTGGCTCTTCCAAATACATAAGCGATAAAAACGGTATAAACTCAAATATCATATTCCAACGCATAATGCCGATAAATTCGTCGCCTTCACGCAAAATATAGCATCGCTTGTCTCTTATTTTGAGGTCGACCTCGCTTTCTGCAATTATTCCGTAGGTTGCTACATATTCTCTGTCTTCCATAGTTGCATATGAAATTTTTAGCTCATTCATATTTAATCTCCTCCTATAAAGCAAGCCGCGCAACAATCTCGCTGTCTTCAATATCGCCCGTTTCCACAAAACCAAAGCTTGCATAAATTTTACGTGCTACATTATTTTCGGGCATATAGGATATTGAAATTGCATCCGCCCTACCTTGGGGCTGGGTTTTAAGGTATTCCAACACCTTCGCGAATGCTAGTTTGCCATAACCCTTGCCCTGATGCTTGACATCAATCATAAAGCGGAAAAAGTTGTAAATCGCCCTATCCTTAAAGCGCACCCATAGAGGTTCATCATCATCGTCTTCAATGTCGCAGTATTCCATCATGGCAAAGCCTATAATCTCATCGGAATTATAAATGGCAAAAGGCATTGGCGGCGTGTCGTTGTTCATATGGTCTACATATGCTTCCGCAAGGCTGTAGATATTTTGGGCTACCCAGTCTTTTTGTGCTGGGTCAAGCTCTAATTTTAGAATCGCGTTAAAGTTGTCATGGTCAATTTTTCTTAATTCTATCATAACTTTCCTCCAGATTTTTTTCGAGAATTTTGCCGCAATAAAAAATCCTTTTCCGTGTTGGAAAAGGATTGTAAGCAAAATTAATAGCAACACAACAAAAATGCCGCATTAGATGCCACAAAATCTCTTATAATCCAATTCCAACACAAACAAAGCCATATAAAACTACGGCTTTATGCTATTATAGCAATGTGTAAAAATCAGATTATATTGTCATTGGCGCACCTTCTTCACATTATAGTGTCCCTATTCTAACATATAGCAAAGGTAAATGTCAATCACTTTTCTTTTGAAAGGTCACTGCTATGCTAAATAGTAACGGCTGTACCAATGTCTGCGCTAAGGGGCATATCTTCGATGGGGCAGATAGACTAACCCTTGGATGGAGCCGTGTGTAGGCCCGTAAGTATTGAAGATACCGAGTGTTACAAGAGTAGCTAAAGGTCTAAATCCCATTAGTTCAATTACGCTTTCTGCGTAATTAATAATATGAACCATTATTTTTGTCCACTTGTCCACTTTCGTTTTTGTATAACGCACCAATCGCTATGACTGCGCTCAGGACAAATAAACACATTGTCTTTTATAGTGTTTTTGCTTGAAAAGGGTCTTGTGTCGAGTTCGCATCGCGCGGCACCAGGCGCGTTGCGGACGATGGCAGAAGCCCATTTTCAAGTTAAACAACTATAGATGAAAAGCTGAAATCGACAGACCGATTATGGGTCACGGCTATAAATGTCGCAAGCTCCCACCAAATATAGTAATTTAAAATGAATATACGTGATAATGCAAGCCACGCCATTTCCTAAGTAGTGTATTTTGACATAGATTTTACTCCCCTTGCCCTAACTTTATAACATCACGTTGCATCATGAGCAATAAGGTTACGTTAGTGGCTTTTTTAAAAACAAAAGATGTGGTAGAATCGTGAAAACACAGCTCTGCCACATCTTTAGGTGCTATAAAAGTATATTTTATACCGTTATTACATAATCTCCGCCAGCAAATTTTAGCTCGCCAGAAAGCTCGCCGCATTTGGTCATTTCTAGGTATTTATCGTAGTCTAGTTCTGTGCAATGTACGGTTTCTTCGCAGGCAGGGCACACAGTGTCGTAAAGAAATTCACCCTTGGTCAATATGCCGTCATACAGGTCTTTTATTAGCTTTTCGTCGTGGCTGTCAAAGTTGTATGTTTTTTTAATGCCCATAGAGTAGTCTACCTTAAATTCTAGGCAATGTAGGGTTTTGCCTTTTTTCTCCTTGGTGCGTACGCAAAAATCTGTTGCTGTCATTAGTGGCTCTGAGATTTTGTTTTTAAACCTGACTTTTACTTCCATAACTTCCCTCCTTTAGCATCTTGTAGCCTTGACGTGGATTACAATTATCTACTGATATTTTATCATGCCGTCACGCGCTTTGCAACACTATTTCATAAATGCAAGCACATCTAGTAAAAATTCGTATGTATTTTGTGTACTGCTGATAGACAATCTTTCATCTGGCGTATGAACATCATGCATATTTGGGCCAAATGATATCATATCAAGCCCTGGCATTTTGTCGGCAAAGATGCCGCATTCTACGCCCGCATGTATGGCCAATATCTGCGCATCTACACCATATTTCTTTTTATATACGCTTGTGAAAATATCACGTAGCTCACTGTTTGGGGTATATGTCCAGCCTGGATAGCCCTCGGATACGCTGAACCTTGCGCCAAATGCTTCTGCTATGATGGCGATACGGCGACATAATGCCCATTTGCGGCTTTCTACAGAACTACGGCAAGCACAGGTGATTTGCAGTTCGTTATCCACGGTTTTCACAACACCAAGGTTGTTTGAGGTTTCCACCAAGCCAGCTAAGCTAGCACTCATGTGGTCTACACCAAAAGGCGTGGTAAGCAAAAGTGATATCGCACGCCCTTTTGTATCATCATCGAAAACTTGTGCTGTCGCCTCGGTATCTTCAAGCCTTACAAATACACCAGCATCGCTATGTGCTAGCTCTGCCGAAAATTCTTTTTCTAACTCCGCAACTTCTTTTGCGACCTGCTCTACATAACCTTTCGCAACATAAATTATCGCAAAAGCTTCGCGAGGTATGGCATTATCCTTAGAGCCGCCATCTATAAGCCCAAGATGATAAGGTGTTTTCAAACTATCTAGCGCGCGTGCCAAGAGCCTATTGGAGTTTCCGCGCTCTTTAGCGATATCCATGCCGCTATGACCGCCTTTTAAACCGCCCACAAACAACTTTTGTGCAACAAAATCTCCAGCAGGGAGTGGTTGCCATGCCAAATCTAAGAAAATGCGCACAGTAGCACCACCCGCACATGATGACAAGAATACACCCTCGTCTTCACTATCGATATTGATAAAGCGCGTACCTTTTAGCACAGAAGTATCTATACCCTTTGCGCCATCCATGCCTGCTTCCTCCACGCTTGTTAGCACAACTTCAAGCGCAGGATGCTTCAATGCATTATCCGCCAAAATAGCCATGCCCATAGCTACCGCAACGCCATTATCTGCGCCAAGTGTAGTCCCACGCGCCCTAACATAGTCGCCGTCTATATAAATATCCAGCGGTTGCGTTAGGAAATCAAATTCCACATCGCCATTTTTTTCACACACCATGTCTGTATGCCCCTGAATAATAACGGTTGGAGCATTTTCATAGCCCGCCGTGGCGGGCTTCTTAATGATGAGATTATGCAAATTATCTTGAATAACCTCAAGACCAAGTCCTTTCGCCCAATCGCGAATATAGTTGCTCAATGCCTTTTCATTGCGCGAGCCATGGGGTATGCTGCATATCTTTTCAAAATAGGCAAACACATCTGTTGGTTTGCAATTTGCTAGAACTGCCATTTGTTGTCCCTCCTGTTGTATGTTAAGCATTAGTTGCTTTAGGTTATTCATTGGTTCGCAGTTGAAGTTGAAAGCATTTGCTTTTGCTGCCAAATTAAGTGACTTTGATACAAATTTATTTTCTATCGAAAAATATGTATATAGTCTTGATTTATGAGGCTGCTTAAAATTTTTGCCGTTTGCTCTTAATTTATCTATAAATGCATCAACTTCGCATAATGATTGCGCCGCATCTTTTCTAGCAAGATTGTCAAGAAAAAGGTCTTCTAGTGTACCAGATACGACAACATCTGAAAGTGTTGGAAATAATGAGAAGGCAACCTTTACGTCCTTTTTATTAAAAACGCCTTCGGCTATTTTGTTTGCCCTAGAAGGACAAGGGAATCCGGCATTCTTTAGATGCTGTATTACTTGCATAGATGCGGCATTTGCGTCTTTTTCTGAATCACGAAGTATTATTATGGATTTAACGATATTAAAGCCGACTTCATCGGGCAAATCTTCTTTTAGGTAAGTTGCAAGCTCGTCATTGCCACCAAAATCAAGAGCCAGAAAATTGTTGAACTTTTCTTCGTCTTTACGAAGGCGAGAAAGAAGCTCAATAACAAATAGCACTTCATCTTTCCCCTCACACAAAATCAGATGTGGCTTGTCAATCTCTTTATTTTCCTCGCGCTTTGCCATCTATCTGACCTCCCTATCTTTTTCAAGAAAGCGTTCTAGCTTTTCGGCATCAAATTTCTTAGCCACAACCTGTCCATCATCAGTTCTATCAAGTCGCACATAGGCAAATCGGTCTTGCAGCCCTGCCGCCTTTACGCCATCCAGCGCGCCCTCTATGCATTCGTCGCTATGGGTTGTAGCTATTATTTGGCGATTTTCTTGTTTTGCAAGCGCAGAAATAAGCTCCCAGAACTTGGCGTGTAGGGAGTGATGCAAGCCATTTTCTACTTCATCCAACAGCAATGGTTTTTCTATGCCTGCAAACAAATATGATGCTACATGCATTACTTTTCTAATGCCATCACCCATCACTACTAGTGGCAATTTTGTTCCTGCTTTGTTGGTGATATAGAATTGCGGCACAGCTCCAAGGTTCTCTATTTCGACAATATCACTGTCAATTATCTGCAAAAACTTTACGAGGTCTTTTTTTCTATTGTTAAGCGAAAGCTTTTCAAACCAATTTGCTACTTCCATATCAGCGGTAAGTACATTTGGACCGAAATAGTTGGCAGACCGATAATCTTTTGAACTATAAGGAATGTTTGCAGAGTTTCTGCCAACTGCATTAATGCCTTGGTTACCTACTTCACCATCCACAAAATAATCAAACTCTGATACAATTCCTTTGTCAGTGAACTTGCATCCTAATAAATAGCTCGTTATTGAAAGACCCGTGTTTCCAAACTGATTAAGCACATTTTCCATTGTAGTTCTGGTCTGTGCAACATTGTCATTTTTTTGAAGCTCCATGATTAGCATATCGTCAAGAGAAACTTTAAGGACATTGTTTGGATTCATTTCATAAAATAGAAGCTCCCATAAGTTTTGCGCAGAAAAGTTCGTAGGAACATATCCGCGTATCATCGGGAGATTGCGCAGTGTTTCTGTATGTCCATAGCGATACAACATAAATATAGCCTCAAGCACAGATGTTTTACCCGTGTTATTCCTGCCCGCAATAAGCGTAACGGGTGCTAAATCCATAGAAAAATTCTTGAAGCCACGAAAGTTGCTAAGTGTCAGTTGTTTATGCATATTACACACTCCCTAGCGGTCAGTCTATATTATCATTATGCCATTAAATTCAAGATTTTACAAGTAAATTATTAGAGGCACTAAAAAGGCGGCTAAGAGCCGCCCCTACGATATTATTGTCAATTACTTTAACTCCACATATCCACCGCATCTTCTTTGTTCCGCGCCATCTTTGAGAAGTCCACACGAGTAAAGGTTATGGTTGATAAAATCAGGAAGATTACGCCAAATGCCACCAAAATAAATATGGATATCAGCGGTGTGATGGTCATTCCCCAAAAGGTGAAGATGGTTTCTTGTTCTGTTGTTAGTACCCAGATTGTTGATGTGTCGGGGTTTGCTATGGCTATGTCTCTAAAGAAGTGTACTGCATAGCTCATAGGGTTAAAGCGGCCCACCCAATGTAGCGGCTCTGGCAATTGTGAAAGTGGGATGTACGCGCCAGAGATAAAGGTCATGGGCATGGTGATTGCCATTGAAACGGCTTGGAAGGTCTGCATATCCTTAGCTTTGGAAGCTATTAGCAAGCCAAAGCCAGCGAAGATTAGCCCTACAAAAATCATGGCGGCAATGGCCAAGATGGCTGTGAGGGCGGAATCTGGTCGCACTTCTGGGAAGATGATCATGCCTACAATGTAAATCAGCAGCCCCTGTAATGTGCCTACAGTGGCAGATGATAAGAATTGCCCCACAGCTATAGTTATGCGCGGTATAGGCGACACAAGCACCTCTTTCATAAAGCCGCTGGTCATGTCATCTATGGTTTTTGAGGATATGCGCAAGCTAGAGTCAAAAACGGTGGCTATGATAATACCTGCTATCATCAGCACTTCTGCGCCTTGGAAAATGCTGCTAAAAACGTAAACAAAGAAAAATGGGATGACCAGATTAGCTATTAACGCAGGCTTGTTGCGCCAAAAAGCGATTATATTGCGTACCCATAGAGCTCCTACGACTTTCATTACGCGCCACCTCCTTGTCTTATTTCTCTGCCAGTGATATCCAAGAACACGTCATTTAGTGTTCCTTTGCGCAGCTCCATATCCGTTATGCTTTCGCGGCATTCTGCCAAAACATGAAGGAATTTTGAATTGTCGTCCACATCCACGCGATGGTATTTCTCCCGTGTCTCAAAATTTATACTTTGTTGTTTAAGAAGACCCTCGAATTTTGCGGCATCTGTTGTAGTGACATATGCCCTGTCTTTGGTATATTGCTTTTTTAGTCCAAATGGTGTGTCGTGCGCTATTATTTTGCCATGGTCCATTATGGCCACATCATCCGCATGTTCTGCTTCATCCATATAGTGCGTGGTCAGAAAAATTGTGATATCTTTTTCTTTTTGCAACTTTAGCACATATTCCCACACATGGCTACGGGTTTGTGGGTCTAGCCCTGTTGTCGGCTCATCGAGGAATAACACTTTTGGATAATGCATAAGCCCACGTGCTATCTCAACGCGGCGCATCATGCCGCCAGACAGCGTGCTAACAGATTTTTTGCGCCAATCTGATAGCTCCACGAGTTTTAGCACAAAGTCTATACGCTCATTTACCTCGCTTTTTGGAACTTTATAGAACACACAATGCATTTTTAGATTTTCTTCTACCGTCATCTTTTTGTCCAATGTGTTTTCTTGAAAAACTACACCAATGGTTTGGCGTACAGCATTTTTCTCACGGCTAACGTCCTTGTTGTCAATAATTAGCTCGCCAGATGTTTTTTCAAATATGGTACAAAGGGTATTTATTGTGGTGCTTTTGCCTGCGCCATTTGGTCCTAGAAAAGCAAAGATGCTACCCTTTTCTACATCAAAGCTGATATTTTTCACAGCTTCAAAATCCCCATATCGCTTGACAAAGTTTTTTACCTGTATGATAGAGTTTGCTTGTGACATATATACCTCCTTAATTGATTATTTGAAGCGGATTTGTAGTATAGCATATTTTAAAACGGAAAATCAAGTACGAATTGGGCTGTTTGCACAACTTTGTGAAAAATTGCCATTAGAGACCGAGTATGTCAGTGGCAATTATGCATAAAAAAAGGCGACCAGCGGTCGCCTCTATGAGTAATATTTACTCATCATCCTCATCAATATCATGATGATGGTCATGAGAGTGGTCATCATCACTTGGCTCTTGCAAACCCTCTATGGCTATACCCTTCTTTTGGCTATAATCCCAAAGAGCAGCATGTATCGCCTCTTCTGCTAGCAAAGAACAATGCACCTTTACGGCTGGAAGACCATCCAAGGCTTCTGTAACAGCAGAGTTGGTTACTTTCATCGCCTCTTGTATGGTTTTGCCTCTTACAAGCTCCGTAGCAATAGAAGACGTAGCTACAGCCGCACCGCAGCCAAAAGTCTTAAATTTTGCATCTTGCACTATGCCATCGTCATCAATATCCAGATAAATTTTCATAATATCGCCGCATTTAGCGTTACCTACAGTGCCTACGCCAGCGGCATTTTCTATCTCGCCCATATTGCGTGGGTTCATAAAGTAGTCCATTACCTTTTCGCTGTATTGCATAGCTTCATCTCCTTTTTTATTATATCCTCAGTTATAATAATTAGAATAGCCCGAACCTATTCGTTCTGCGCTCCCTGTTCTGCATGGTGACGTTCTTGCACCTCTGCTCCTATCTCTGATATAAAGTCAGTTAGGATTTGCCATTCGTGCTGGGGTGGGAAGAAGTCGTTACGAAACTCAATCCCTGTGCCACTGCTTCGGAACATTGTGCCGTCAGAGAAAAGGATACCTAATGTCCAGTGACGACTAAGATCTCCTTCAATATTAGTTGGCTGAGACCTGCCTTGATAATGGCTATTCCAGTTGAGCATATTTGATTCTTCTATTGCTTGGATTAAGCGGGTTAGGTCTTGTTCTTGGAATTCGGAGGGGTAGCGAAAATGTGCAAGTGTCAAAAAGCCAAAAGCAAAATTATCACAAAAATATGTTCTATCATGCATTTTATCCAATATAAAACCACGATTAACCTGCCAATCAGCTATTTCTGTGAACACAAATCGTTCTATAGTCTGTAGGTTTACATCTCTGGGGGCGGGGATGAAGTCAACATTCATCATATTGCCTAAATTATTTATTCCTCCGCCCTCCCTATTCCAATATAAAGACCAGTCCTTTAACGACTGCATCTCCTCTTCGGTCATAGCATTATTATTAGTTGTCATTCTTCCATCTCCTTCTTGTATACATCCAATCATAAATAATAGCGATAATAAAACAGTTGATATTCGTAGTGTCATCTTCATCTTAACCTCCCATCCTTGATTCCAAGTATGGTATTATTTCTTGTCTCATAAACTCTGTTGCATTTGGCAAGAATTGCTCTTTATTGTCTAGCATTGCTTGGTTACCAAGTGATGTTGATGCAAAGTAGTTTGCGAAGAATTCGCTGGCTTGGCGGTATGTAGGCGTTTCTTTGTTGTCATTATGGTAATGATAGCCGTGAGTAGTATGCGCCCAATTGCCACGCACTACATTTAATGTTATAGACCCGAAAGCACTGCCAGGAACTACCATGTTGACTTGGGTTTGAGTGTCATTTAGAGGTCTCAGTACTATGTTCGCAACTTCTTCTAATTGAGACTGAAATTGTTGCTCAAGTGAAAGAAATGATAATCCTTCTACTGAAATCCCATTAATAATATTATTAACCGACCTATCGATCATGTCCTGAGTTACACCAGGTGGCCTTGGTAATCCATTAGCTATATTGTGCAAGCCTTCACTAACATCCTTTGTTAAAGCACCATAAAGCCTTCCTCCAAACACGCTTCCCCTAGTTAGCATGTCATCGCCACTAGGGTCTCTGGGGTCACTAAACACCCAATCCACTAAATGACCTACTTCGTGGAAAAAAGTATAGAAACTTCCGCGAGGATTAGCTCTATCTGCCTCTGGACAAAATACAATTGTTGGTTGGAAACCGTTAGTTATATTGGGTCTTTGGAAGACACCGCTTGCCCCCGATATAGCATTAATGTTCAATTGATTTGCAACAGCAAATATTAGGTTTTGATTCACTATCGGTGCATCAATCATTATATTCAATATCGCGGTGCGGTCTGCAATATTAGGTATGGAATTTAACGCTCTTTGTAGCTCTGTTGCAACATTAGGGTTCATACTATATGATAGCTTGCTAATTTCAGCTAGAGCCATGATATAATCCCATAAATCTTGATGGTTGGTGCTTGACGGACTTGTTAATCCTGGGGGCATAGCTGATGCTGAACCGGAATCCATGTCGCCTGCTAACGACAAAAATCCCATACTAAACCCATCTCTAATAGCCTCCATTTTCTTTGTATAAGCATTTATCCTCCACTTCATCTCTTCCATCCGTCTTGCATATCTACCATCTATCTCCTGTGCCATTCTGTGCATTTCTCTAAATTTTGCATTGGTGCTAGCTATCATGCGCTCTAGTT